>JAEEGL012926744.1_pt1 | contig 21157 bp, 23 predicted proteins | sample 9134231 | NCBI WGS metagenome assembly JAEEGL01 (sample SAMN16246548, study PRJNA631951) | gut metagenome | biome: gut microbiome; feature: rumen; material: fiber-attached | host: Bos | place: Iran: Karaj | collected 2018-10 | reverse complement strand
TAGAGGGTGACCTTCTTGCCATTTTTGTAGGTCAAATTCTTGACTGTTTCCTTATTGGCATATGCCTTACCGGTTCCGTCAGCCTTTGTATTCCATCCCAGGAAAGTTGCCCCTTTTTTCTTAAAAGTATTTGCGCTAAGCTGGTATTTCTTGCCATATTTGAGTTTCGTCTGACTTGTCATGGTACCGGAAGTTGCACCGTTGCCGTTAAACGCAATAGTGTATCTGTTCGGAGACCACTTAGCATAAACCTTCTTATTGCCGGTACTTCCCTTTTTGATTTCTGTTATGCTCTTTGTAAGCTTTTGATCCTTGAACCAGCCAACAAATGAATATCCCTTTCTGGTTGGCTCTTTCAAAATAATCGTCTTAGCCCCTGTATACGTCGAAGGGTTCTTCGCATTATTGGTGCCTCCATTAAGTTCATACGTTATCTTATACTTCACCGCCGCCTCTACCGGCAGATCAATAATCGATACCGCAAGCAGCAGTGCCATCAGAATACCAAATACTCTTTTACCCATAACCAGACTCCTTTCCAGCTTGCGCCGATCAATAAAGGCGCAGATTCCTTCTTATAATAGACTATACACTTTTTGCAACTTAAAATACACTCAGATGAAGATCTTTTTACATAACTTTCACTAATCTTCATGATATTTTTATAATTCAAATCCTCGAAAAATCTTTTGTCTGAAAACACCCGCATTATTCAATATATTATTAGTCAGTTTTTATGCGATACAGGTCGTTTTCTGCTATAATTGTTTGTAACGGCATTTTAACGACAAGGAGAAAACTTACATGAGTCGAAAAAGAGGATATGAGGTACTTTTACTTATCACGTATATCGCGCTTAGTGCAGTCTGCGTCTATCTGCAGTTCTTTTCCAAGCGCCAGGCGGGAGATCTGACCAATCTTATAGTGAACGTGATCATGTTCATTATTGTTGGCGCCATACTGGCTTCCGCAACTTTCGGGAGTCTCCTTCCCGTGTCCGCCATAACAGCGGATCTGATCAGGGTGACTGAGAAAATTGAGAACGACGCCATGAACTCCCACGAGTTTCTTTGGGACAAATACAAAAGGGACAAGGACGAGCTGTTTAACGACAAGCGCCTGCTCAAGCAGTACAGGGACTACGAATATGAGCTTGAGAGGATCTCTCTCTCCGATAAGACCTATTATAAGTGCGACATTGAAGACTTTATCGGGTATGACATCATCGACAGCGCGATCCACAGAGACAGGCTCAACCAGGTTGCAGGTGTCATGACGGGTCTCGGAATCCTGGGCACTTTCGTAGGTCTTTCCCTGGGACTTCAGAGCTTCAATACCGGGACGACTGCTGAGATCACCAACAGCATCGAGCCGCTGATGGCAGGCATCAAGGTCGCTTTCCACACCTCAATCTACGGCATGGTCTTTTCCCTGGTGTTCAACTATGTCTACAAGAGGAGGATCGACGAGGGCGAGAACGCCGTGCGCCAGTTCGTTGCAGCCTACAGGAAATATGTGCTTCCGGACACCGCCAACGAGGGTGTCAATCTGCTTCTTGAGATGCAGAGCAAGCAGACCAGGGCCATCCTAAGCCTCGCAGACATTGTTGCCAACCAGCTTGCCGAGCAGTTAAAAGAGATATTGGAGCCTGAGTTCGATCACTTCGACGGCACGCTCGACCGCTTTGCCAAGCTGACCACGAGGAATCAGATGGATCAGCTCAACCGCATAGTTGATGTCTTTATCTCAGAGCTTAACAACTCGCTTGGCAGCTCTTTTACCCACCTGTCCAAGGTCGTCAATCAGAGCCTTGCCCTGCAGGAGAGCAATGAGCAGCAGATGAAAGAGATCATCGACAAGAATGTCGGAACCGTCGAGAGTGTAAACAAGGTAGCCGAGCAGATGAAGGAAGTTGCAGAGGCACTAGGGCGCTACGCCAAGGAAGTACATTCGCTCGAGGGGCAGGTTGCCGCTCAGGCAGAGAGCCTTAGGAAACAGAGCGAGACAAGCCGCAAGATCCTCGAGGGAACAAGGCAGTACATGGACGTTCTTGAGAACTCCGGCAAAAAGAACTAAGGAGATTATGAAGAGATACGATGAGACATAGAAGACATGGCGATGAAGAAACTACATACTGGCTGTCCTACTCGGATATGATGGCAGGTCTTTTGCTCACGTTCGTTCTTATCATTTCCTTTACGATGCTGCATGCCAAGATGGACTATGATGAGAAGCAGACAGAGCTTGTGGGCAAAGAGGAGGAACTCGTGGTCAAGGCCGCCGAGCTTGACAAGGAGCGCGAGATCGTTTCCCAGCAGGCTGAGCAGCTCAATGCGCAGGAAGAAGCCCTGGCTGAGCAGGGAGAGAAAATCGCCATCCAGGAGAAGACACTCAAGGAACAGCACGAACTGCTCAACAAACTGGAGGCAGTCATGAGCGAGCAGCAGCAAAAGCTTGATGACATCATAGGCGTCCGCGCCGAGCTCGTTCAGGCTCTCAGCCAGGAATTTGAGAATTCTGACCTCAAGGTGTCCGTCGACGACAAGACCGGCGCGATCACCTTTGACGCAAGCATTCTCTTTGATTACAACAAGTCAGAGCTCAAGCCCTCCGGAGAAGAATTCCTTTCCGAGTTCCTCCCAAGATATGTTGACGTGCTCCTCAGCAGCGAGTACCGCGACAACATTTCCGAGATACTTATTGAAGGCCATACGGATACTGAGGGAACCTACATATTTAATCTTCAGCTTTCGCAAAAGAGAGCCCTGGCTGTTGCCTCGTACTGCCTCGGAGATAAGAGTGACATTCTTCCGGATAAGCAGCTTGAAGAGATGCGAAAACTAGTCTCCGCAACCGACTGCTCCTACAGCAAGCCCATCTATGACGACAACGGCGAGGTAGATATGGTGGCATCGCGAAGAGTAGAATTCTTGTTCAGACTTAAGGACGAAGAGATGGTTCGCGAGATGATCGAGATCCTCAGCGAAAACGATTGATTTGAGATTTCGGAAAAAAATGATTTACTTTCTGAGAAAAAGGTCTATAATACTGTAAATATAAAAAGTCTGAAAGGGAGGAAAAAAAATGGCAGCTAAGGTTAATACCAAGATTGAGCTTCAGTTTGGTGATAAGGCTATCAGCGAAGACCAGCTCGTTTCCAAGGCTAAGAAGGCATACGGCGGCAAGGACATCAAGAACCTTGACATCTATGTTAAGCCTGAAGAAGGCAAAGCTTACTATGTTGTTAACAATGATGTTACCGGCAGCTTCGACCTTTAATTAGAATATTGGAATATGATTTCTTGGATAAGCCCATGCAGATGCGTGGGCTTATTTTAATGCAGATCGTCGGAATCAGTCATACAGTCAACTACCTTGGGGTATTTTGTGACTTTTCGTAGGTCTTTTCCCGCGGTAGTCTTCTAAAAAGTCAACTACTTCAGGCCATTTCATTGCTTTTCGTAGGTCTTTTCCCGCGGTAGTCTTCTAAAAAGTCAACTACTTCAGGCCGTTTCATTGCTTTTCGTAGGTCTTTTCCCGTGGTAGTCTTCTAAAAAGTCAACTACTTTAGGCTATTTCATTGCTTTTCGTAGGTCTTTTCCCGTGGTAGTCTTCTAAAAAGTCAACTACTTCAGGCCGTTTCATTGCTTTTCGTAGGTCTTTCCCTGAATAAGGCTTACTAAAAGTCAACTACCTCAATGCATATCATGCTCTCTCGTATGACTTTTCTCGAATTCGACCTGAATTTCATAAAGCAAGACCCTATTTACAAACAATTACGTATCGTGTATAGTTGTCTTCGTCGCCAAGACACATTTCTGAACCTTCAGGAATTCTTCCTGAAGTGGCATGTTTCATACTCGAAACAGCCATTCTCCATTATTAGTTTTATTGAAGGCATACACATTAACTTGCGCTACAAGCAAAGAATTCATGTCTTCATTTAGAACAGGCAAAACCGCTCACTTACTATGACTTCTTGAACGCAAATCTGAAAATGCGTTCAAGAATCCTGCCTTTGGCAGGACACGCCCCTCGCTTTGCGAGGATCTGGTCCTATACGATTATTGAATTTCTGAGGAAATTCAATAATCTATGATTTTTTAGTAAGAATGTGATATCAGAACCGCCACACTTTTCGCACTGAAACTACTGCTTAAGAAAGGAAATCTACAGTGACAAACATTACAAAAAACAAATGTCCTGCACTTGTATTTAATTGCGCGCAAACGCGACAGGACAGACTTTTGACCCAAAACATTATTTCGAGAATGGAGGTGTTGCAAAAGCTCATTAACAGCAAGCAGGCCGCCCTTATAAGTGCACCTGACGGCTCTCTTAGAGCAGCAAAAGGAAGGCACTCTGACTTTCAGTATTATTATAGACAAAGCCCTCATGACAAAACGGGCATTTATATCAAAAAAGAGAATATTGACCTGGCTGCTGATCTAGCTCAAAAGCAATATGACAAAAAGGTGTTGAACATAGCAGAAGCAGAGCTTGCGCAAATGGATAAATACCTTCAGGTTCTTAGGGAGAACAGTTTCGACGATGTCTATGAAAAACTCCCCCCTGCAAGACAGGCTCTTATCACACCGGTCATAACACCTGATGAAAGATACATTTCCGAATGGCTCAGCAAGGAATACCCGCCTAGTTCATTCGATGAAGCAGATGATCATTTTTATTCTACTAAAGGACTTCGGGTAAGATCGAAAGCAGAGGTCATGATCGCAGATATGCTTGAGTATTACAAGATACCCTTTAGATATGAGTATCCTCTCTATCTAAAAGGCTATGGCAATGCAAGACCTGATTTTCTCTGTCTTAATAAATTCACCAGACGTGAATACTTTTGGGAGCATTTCGGAATGATGGACAGCATTTCTTATGCAAACAAAAACATTCATAAGCTATTCTACTATGAACAGAGCGGTTACTATGCCGGAGAAAACATGATCCTGACTTTTGAGACATCTAAAGTGCCATTGGATTCCAAGACAATAAAAAATAAAATCAGGCAATATCTTCTCCATTAAGTACATAAGGCACAATATTTGGTATAATTGAATTGCACCAACCACAAAGCATCTATGGAGAATGATGACATGGCATTCGATATATCGCGACTGACAAGCGCCGTCAACCGGCATCTTAATTCTATATCAGATCTCTCTTCTCAGATCAGGCAGGCTTCTGAAGAAGCTGCTGCCAGAGCACAGTTTTCTGTGGATCTTAAGAATGCCATAGAGCAGAATATCCAGAGCCACATGCCTTCTGAAGGAGCATTCCCAGATTATGGAAAAGAGATCCAGGAGGCTGCAGGTCAGATAAAAGACAGTTTCACAGGAGTTTCATCTGTTGCATCTTCTGCTTCCGGGGCAAACTCTGTAGCTTCGGGAGTCGCTTCGGCTGAGAATAAACTGGTCGCATCAGCATCACAAGAGAGCTTTCGTTTAGCAGAAAAAGCTGGCACATCAGCAGGGTCGACAATTCAAGCCTCTGCCAATAGGGATGCCTATACAGGAAGGCTTAGCCTCGAAGCCCTGCAGGAGCTGTCCAAATCGCAGTATTTTAATGTCAATCTTATCCAGAAATCGTTATTTGAAAGTTCCGATAAAACAGACGGGGATACAGCTTCTTCATCCCCAAACAATTCACAGGCTGCTGCATTCAGATCTGATTTATCTCTGGCTGATCTCAATGAGAATTCCCTACTTGCCGCAGAGCTGCTAAAGTCCGGCCTGTCCGGTAATATAATTGAAGGATTTAACTTATAATTCATGCTAAGGGTATCCGCACGCTGCCAGACACCACCTTACCTCAACAAATAAAAGGACACATCGCCATGAACAGATTACTGGCAATATACGCCGCCGTTATTTTTATTGCAGGCGTAATTGTATTTACCATCGGAGAAATAAACAAAAACAATGAAGAAGAGCGCGAAACTTACAAGTGGATGCGTATTTTCGCGATCATTGCTATAGTTCTGGCTCTTGTCTGCGCTATCGCAAGCAAAACCATGTCTTGAAAAAACAAAACGCCCTCGCAAAATACATTATGCAGAATCAGGATCGGAGAAAGACAATTGTCATGAAGACCATCTCTTCTTTTGACTTCGCACAAAAAAAATTCAGATACGGTTTAAAGCAGCTCGCAGACTTCGAGAGAGATAAATCAGTAGCATCGCAGAAATACAGAACCACTCAGATCCTTCTGTCGGGCTTTATCGCCTACACGCTTCTAACCGTGTTCCCGTCGGTGGTGAGGGGTTATTATCACGGGGTTGTCACAAACATCAGCCTCACTCTTTTATTCGTGATTCTGATGATCTACCTGAAGATCTCAAGTGACCATATTTCCACCGTTCTTCTGGCTTCACTAGGCATCAACTTTATTCTCTTTTTCCACTTTATCACTGAGACAGACTGGTCACTTGGCATGGATGCCTTCTGGCTCTTTATCCTGATCATGCCCTTTATCATGGACTATACCGCAGGAGTCGTGTATGGCACTATAGCAAGCTTTGGCGGACTTGTGCTCAGTTTCATCTGTTTCCACACTTCGGTAGTCAACTATCTGCAGCCCTACCCCAACAATATGGTTCAGTGGTTTTCAGTGATATACATCGTCGTGATGATCGCTTCCATAGTCATTGAATATGAGCTGACAGCTTATCAGATCGATAAAAAGATTTCTGATGAAAAGATTGCCTTCTATCAGAAGGAGCGTGAAAACCGCGTTAACAAAGTTCTCGCCATATACGAGAACAATGAGCAGACCATCAGGAAGTACAAGCACGATATAAGGCACTACAACAGGGTCCTCGCAGGATTCATCCATAACGAGGAGTATGAGCGCGCAGCGTCATATCTTAGGGAATTCGATTCAATGCTTGAGAGTGTGACTCCGGTTTCTTTCTGTGAGAACACAATTGTCAACGAGCTTTTGTCTATCTATGCGTCACAGTGCCAGAAACTCGGCTTCAAGCTGAGGGTAAAGGCAGTCGTTCCGAAACGTTTCCCGATGGAGGAAACTGATCTTACATCTCTTGTCGCGAATGCGCTTGAGAACGCTGTTGAGGCCCAGACTCATATTGAAGAGGGCAAAAGAAAAGTCCGCGTGGAGATAACCTACGACGGACGAAAATTAAAGCTCTTTACGCAAAACCCTGTATATGCTGCCGCAAACTTTGGCACTGACGGGCTTCCTATCAGTACAAGACAGGTGCAGAGCGGAATCGGTACCGCACAGATACGATCAATCGCGGAGAAATACAGCGGTGTCGCCTCATTTACCCAGGAGGGCGGTGACTTCATTGTAAGAGCTGTAATGACCTGCATGTGATAACTTATGCAGGTCATGATGATCCAGTCTGATCATACATCCGGTGTGACAGGTTCTTTTATCAGACACCGGTTCCCCGCTTTTCTTCCATATGCTGCCTGATCCTGTCTTTTATGCGGTTTTCAACCATCGCCGCTATCTCCGGTGTCTTCATCCCTTTGTACTCGTCATAATAAATTGGATCAAGGTAATATACGTAGGTCGTCACAGGTCCCCTGTGCGGGCTGTTGTAGACCTTGTAGGAGTCCACCAGCGCAGCGGGCACGATCGGGCACTTTGCCATCTGCGCCACCTTAAAACTCCCCGGTTTGAACTTCTCAACAATGTTGCGGTTGTTCTCCCTGTAACCCCCTTCAGGGAAAAGAATGAACCGCCTTTTCTGAGTTCTTATCTCCTCTGCCATCTCCTTGAACAGCCTGATATTCTGTCTTATGTCACGCAGGTTGAGTGATTTGCCGTCGACCAGCATCAGAAATTCAGACACAAGCATCATTTTTGCTTTGTCATCATCCATAACGAAGGAAACAGGTTCCTCGAGCGTTGAGATGATCCCAGGAACATCGTACTTGCCCTGATGATTTGGGTAGATCATATATCCCGTGTCACGCGGAAGCTTGTCAAGCCCTTCCACCAGCGTCAGGTACCCTGCTGACCTGTTCATCTTGGTCACCATCTGTCTCGCTACACCGTAGCGCTGCTTAAGACTGTGGCGCTCAGGATGCCTCATCCAGATCCTGGTCTTGGCGATATAAAAGATTATCCTGTGAATATTAATTAGAATTGTGTGGTAAAAATTGTTCATGCCTCTCCAATCCATTGGATGGTCTGTATCATTTTCATTACTGCAACGATCCCAAAAGCGACTTAAAGCCATACTTTTCGAACTGCTCTTTAGCCTTTTCTTTGTCAAAAGAGATCCTGAAGTCATCGAGACTTAAGTCAAATTCGTAATCCTTCCTTATCATGGCCAGGTCTTTTGACATAAAGGCTTCATCCCTGTGCTCTATAAGCGCCTTCATGGGGCTTCTCGTGATGCCAAGCTCCTCTTTCCAGCTCGCCGCCAGAGACTTCAGGGCCTTGTCTCCATCGCATTCATCGATTGCTCTGTATATCTCCTCTACGGTGCCGTACCTTGCAAGCAGCGGGATCGCCGCACTACTGACGCCCTTGACCCCGGGGATGTTGTCGCTGGCATCCCCCTGGATTCCCTTAAGATCCGGTATCTGCTCAGGCCTGACGCCATATTCCTTAAGGCACAGTGTCGGTGTGACTTCAAACGCCTTGTCCGGAAGACTTACAAGATTTTTGCTCCATCCGTACTCAGCGCCGTATTTCGCCTGCAGTTCCTCGGCAGTCTCGGATTTGGTCTGAACCAGCCACACCCTAGTATAGTCACTGATAAGCTGCAGATAGTCATGATCCTTGGTTATGATAAAGGATGGTATCTCCTTCTCGAATCTTGACGCGACGCTGCCAACGATATCATCCGCCTCGTAGCGCTCGTCAAACATCACAACAAAGCCCATGGCCTTAAGCATATCTTCCATGCCCTCAAACTGCTCTTTTAATGGCGCAGGCGTATCACCCCTGTTGCCCTTATAGTCCGGGTATTTCTCTCTTCTGAAGGTATCCCTCGTGGTATCGAAGGCAAACATCATGTGGGTTGGCTGCTGCTCCTTGATGATCTTGAGCACTGTGCGCATCATGCCGTACATCGCGTTGGTGTACTGCCCCTTGTCATTGTGCATTATGAGATTGTACAGCTTCTCCTTTTTCTCAGGATCTTTTTCAAACAAAAGAGCTTTCGGCAGATTGCCGTAGTAGTTGGTCACCAGCATGGAGCTGCCGTCTATAAGAACAAATTTATCTCCCATCAGTATCTCCTTAAACTATATATCTTTTTCAGCTATGAGGACAGCCGTTGAGCGCGGCTTAAGCGTAAGCTCTCTCCCGCTCTTCGAGGCGCGATGTTCGCTGTCATTTTCCGCTGCGCCGTCATAGCTGTTTAAAACGACCTGCCACCTGTAGCCCTGCGGCACTATCGGAAGCTCGAACTCATGCTCCTCCCAGTGGGCATTTACAGCCACATAGATGAAGCAGTCGCATTTTGTCCCGAATTTACAGTGATCCTCGGCGAACATATATCCAAATGACAGCCCCATGGCGCTCCTGTCCAGATCCCAGGCTCTTGTCCCGTGAAAAGACAGCTCGGGATAACCTGTGCCGTTGTTTTCAAAATAAAAGCTGTCACTTCTAAGAACGGGATGCTCTCTCCTGAAAGCGATAAGTCTTTTTACATAGGAAAAGAGCTCACTGTTCTTCTTTAAGTATCTCCAGTCGAGCCATGACACCTCATTGTCCTGGCAGTATGCATTGTTGTTGCCATACTGCGTGTTGGCAAACTCATCACCCGACAGAAGCATCGGGATCCCGCGGCTAGTAAGAAGAATGGTCAGCATATTCTTCATCTGCCTGAGGCGAAGCGCCATGATCTCTCTATCATCGGTCTGCCCCTCTGAACCGCAGTTCCAGCTGTAATTGTCGCTCGATCCGTCGCGGTTATCCTCTCCATTGGCCTCATTGTGCTTGTCATTGTAGGATACCAGATCATACAGTGTAAATCCATCGTGGCATGTCACAAAATTCACGGAAGCAGTCGGGCGTCTTCCCTTGTACAGATCTTCCGAGCCACCTATCCTGCAGTACAGTTCAGGAGCGCACTCGGCGCCACCCTTTATGAATCTTCTAAGGCAGTCCCTGTAGCGACCGTTCCACTCAGACCACCTTCCCCATGACGGAAATCTTCCGACCTGGTAGAGACCTCCTGCATCCCAGGCTTCTGCGATCAGTATGCTGCGTCCAAGCACCGCGTCATGCGCAATACTGTCCAGAAGCGGAGGATCCATCATGGGCGCACCGCTCTCATCCCTTGACAGGATTGAAGCCAGGTCGAATCTGAATCCGTCAACATGGTAGGACGACACCCAGTAGCGCAGGCAGTCCAGAACCATGTTCCTCACAACCGGGTTGTTGCAGTTCATGGTGTTCCCGCAGCCACTGAAATTGTAATAGTACCCTTCAGGGGTCAGCAGATAGTAGGTTCTGTTGTCTATCCCTTTATAAGATATGTAGGGACCGTCTTCATTCCCTTCGGCCGTGTGGTTGAATACCACATCAAGTATCACCTCGATACCGTTTTTGTGAAAGACCTTGACCAGATTCTTAAACTCGTCGGCTTCCATCCCGAAAGGCGCTGAGGCAGCATATCCGGCCTTGGGCGCAAAAAAGCATACTGTAGAATATCCCCAGTAATTATACAGCGTCCTGTCATCTATTTTCCTGGAATTCTCAAATTCATCAAACTCAAATACCGGCATCAGCTCGATACAGTTGACGCCCAGTTCCTTAAGGTATGGTATTTTCTCCACAAGACCGGCATACATACCCTTGTGCCTCACCCCGCTGCTCTCGTGTCTGGTAAAAGACCTGACATGGAGCTCATATATTACAAGATCTCCTGCGGCGTACTCAAGGGGCTTGTCACCATCCCAGTGATAGTCTTCCCTTATAATCTGGCCCCTGTACTGAAACTGAACGGATTCGCTGTGCCTTCGTCCCCATACGGATCTCCCCGATACCGACTTTGCGTAAGGATCAAGCAGGATCTTGTTCCTGTCAAACAACAGCCCTCTGGCCGGATCGAAAGGTCCGTCAAAGCGATAGCCATACTCCGTCGTCTCGATGTCTATGCCATGTACCATCATCGTATAGACATCCCCTATCCTGAACTCATCCGGGAAGGGGATCTCTACCCACGGCGTCTTCTGACCGTGATGGAAAAGAACCAGCGTGCATCCCACAGCTTCCTTGGAGTAGACACTGAAATTCACTGCCCCGCTGTCAACCAGGGTTGCGCCAAAGGGGAAGACCCTTCCCCTTCTGTATTTAAGCCCCTTTATCTCGTTGGTAGGAAACGTATCAATGAGCCTCATGGTATCTTCCCCCGGCATCACTAAAACCTGTGTTTAGCGCACATCTTAAACTCACATCCCTATTATACTATAGATTATTGAATCAAAAAAACAGCGGCCAACCGATGTTTTCCCGACTGGTCGCTGTTCTTATCATTTGATTTCGGAAAAAGACCTCGCTGCTTACTTAAGCCTTTTCTTCGTCCTTTTCCTTCTTTCTGTAGGTGAGCATCAAAGAGATGGTCACTGCTGCAGCTGATTTTTCACCTGACAGTCTGTAACCGAAATCTTCTCCTGTATAAATCGCTCCTGTGAAAGGTCTCTCTGCGTCATCTGTAATAGTGTTAGACTATGTCCCTCTCATCCCAACCGATCTGCATTTCACCGGTCATGGCATCTTCCATGAGCTTAAGCATCTCAAGCATACTCCTGAAATGCTCTGTCCTGTTCTCATCAGCCCACACGATCTGCCCCTGCCAGGTTCCGTTCTGACGGCTGTCCACTTTCACGATGAAAGTGCTTTTGCTTAACGGGTAATTCATATTCATATTATTATCCTTCCTTTCACCACCTACCATTTTAAAAAATTGCCTATCATAAACTCCATCATATTATTAAATTTTTTTGAATTTTTTATAAAAAATATCCAACCGACAATCAATTTCGGTTGGATATTCAGCTTTTTATCTGAAAACAGTCCCTCTATTGCAATAATTATCAGACTATTCCCTTCTCACTGTCTGAAGCCTTGGCGCTCTTGACCCTGACCTGCTCCATAAGCCTTAACATTTCAATCATGCTCCTGAAACGCTCAGATCTGTGCTCGTCTCCCCATACAATCTTGCCCTGCCAGGTTTCGTTCTGGTGATGGTCGACAGTTATTATAAAAGTATCCACATCCTTTACATCAGATTTTCTCATGTCCCCTGCCTTTCAGAACTCTAACACAAAGCTACTGATTGTCTATAACCTATTCTTATATATATGCCAATATTTTTCAATAATAATTTTATATTTTTTTTATTTTTTCTTTATTTTCTCTATGAACCGTCTGTATACATAAAAAGGCCTGCCCACAGGCAGACCTACAAAAAAACTATTTACCTAAGAAAAAGCATAATGAGTGTTTCCCTTTACCTAATATCCCTCGCCACTTCAGAATAAAACGGTTAAACAATACCCCGTTCGCCGAGACTTCCCTGCTCCGGCCTATCCATTGCTTCATCCATAAGCCTGATCAGTTCAAGAGCACTTCTGAATCTTTCAGACCTCTCTTCCTCAGCCCAAACAACCTGTCCCTGCCAGGTCGAGTTTTGCTGATGATCAATCTTAACTATGAATGTATTTTTGTTTTTCTCTTCTTTTTTCATGGCATTAACCTCTCACTGATAATATTCTAAAAGAAAGACCATCATAAGCATCATCATAAACAGATGGCTTTTTGATGGTTTTGTCTAAAAAAAATATAAACTTTATTTAAAAAATATAAAACAGCATGTTGCTCGCAACATGCTCGCGCCGAGCGCGGTTGCATTTATGCAACATATACCTTACGCGCAATGTGCAGATCACTTGGCGAGGTTCTTTCGAGCCTAGTGAAATGTCATACACAGTAGTGCGCATCCATAGCGGAGCGTTTTTCAGCCATCGTTCCTTTGCAAAATCTCTTTTGCTCGCTCGAAGTCCTCTCCTGTAATGATCTTGAAATTGCGCTGGTCTCCGGGGATCATCGCCACATCGAGCCCCGCCATGATTGCCGGCTCCGCGTAGCTCTTTACCATGAGCATCCTCTCGGGCAGGAGATTCTCGTTGGCGGCATAGTACTTATTAAAAAGAAACGCAACCGGTGCCTGCCCTGCATAGATGCAGTTGCGGTTTAAGAGTTCCTCGACCTTATCACCGCTCCTGGAAAAATATACCGTATCCTTCTCAGGTATCACCGGCATCACTCCGTCGTGCCCGTCAAGCGCCTTAAGACACTCATCTATGCTCTCAATCGTAACAAACGGACGCAGAGAGTCATGGATAATGATACCGTCTATTCCGGTGAGCCGGCTGTGAGCCATATATTTGGAGTAATCGCTATTCTCTCTTGTGTCAGCACTGACATTGGCACTGGCATCGTTCTCACTGGCGCAGTCAAAGATATTCCGCAGATCCTTCATAGCGTTCCAGATCGATGCCTGTCTGTTCTCACCGGGGCTGGAAAACCCGAGAAACTTCTCACCCACCGCCGAATCAGGATCTTCAAACATCTCAAACTCAATCTTCTCACGCCACTTCTCAGATGCAACAATCTGAATATTGTCTACCAGTTCGCTCTCTCCAAAAGGTCTGAGGCAATGCGTCAGCAGCATCTCCCCCGCCACGTCAGTAAACTGGGTTGGTACGCCGTTGTCATTTATGCATTTCGTTCCACCGGCAAGAATAATAGCAACATTCATATTGAGCCTCCTTGTATCTGAACAACACACATACTGGTCTGTGGCAACTCTTCATTAACTTAATTATATTCCCAAAGAGCGATTTCCGCACATGTTTTTTCGTTAACTCGCACAGTCATATATAACGGTTTCGAGCACTCTATGAAATTATGCTTCATTTTATTTCGCGCAATTATAAAATAAAATTGAAAAATCTATTAAATTTTTATAAAAAAGGTATTGTACTGCTATTTGTTCTATGATAAAGTCTACCTTGCGCCGGGGAAATGAGCAGCGCTCATCTCCTCAAACGCAGTTCTGTCGCGGCGTCAGAGCAGGCTCTCCTGCAAAGTCGATGGCATAAAGCGCATCTTTCCCCTAAGGGAAAGCCTGCAGCATCTGATAACTACGCTTAAGCGAAACATCCCGGTTCCTTATGGATCCGGGGTGTTTTGCTATACACATAATTACCTTTTCTGCTTCAGATTCGGAACTTGAGCTGCATCTGCTTAGCAATCTAAAGAAAATCTTAAGAAAATCTTTCGCTTTTCTTAAAGATTTCTCATTGAAATCCTGTTATTATACTCCTCGGTTCTCATCTGAACCTTCTGAAAAATGTATCAACCACACTGTGTTGGCATTGTAGAAACCTTATTGATACATTTCTCAAATATCTTTATAGCTGAGTATTTCAGCTGTCTCATCTCAATGTCCTGCAGGCGTATTTGAGATTCTACGAAAGGAAATACATGAAAGAAGAAAAAACATATCTCTATTACAAAGCAACAGGTCCTCTAAAGTATAACATGACTAATGATTACCTGTTTAGAATGGTTCTTCAAAAGGATTCTGAAACCCTCATCAGGCTCATATGCTCGTTACTGCATCTGGAAAGGAATCAGGTCATTGAAGCTTATATCGATAATCCTGTGACTCCAGGCGAAGCCATCTCTGACAAAGAGTACCAACTTGACATAATCGTCAGTTTAAATGGCAATATCACGATCAACCTCGAAATGCAGGTGATAAACTACAAAAACTGGACAGCCTGTTCTCTCTCTTACCTGTGCAGGAAATTTGACAGTATCTCCAGAGGTGATGACTATAACAATGTTAATAAAGTGTATCAGATAGGATTTCTTGATTTTACACTCTTCGAAGATCACCCTGAATTCTTTGCAAAATACCAGATGCGCAATGCTAAAGACAACTTCCTTTATACTGACAAGTTCAATCTGTATGTGCTAGAATTGAATCACACAGACATGGCAACAAGCGAAGACAGACATTTTTGAATCAAAGATTCAAAAATGCCGCAAACAAGCCATCCTAAAGCGACTGCGTCGCAGGGCTTGTTTGCCTCTCGTATCATGTTCGCACGAAACCCGCAGCTGGTGCGGGTTTCTGAAATATCATCTAAGAACACATACTTTATGGCATAGACATCTGGGCGAAGCTTTTCAAAGCAAGAACATGGGAGGAAATCAAGATGATCACAAAGGATAATCCATCAATGAATTCCACTTCCGAAACGATTTTCATGTCAACAGCCAATGAGAAAATCCTCGAACAATGCCGCATTCGCGAAGACAACATCGCACATGAGATTTACCAGAATAACCTGATCAAAACTCTGGCCAGTGAAAACAGATCTCTATCTGATGAAAACAAATCTCTCTCTGACGAGAACTTACGGTTAATAAAACTGCTTGAAGAAAACGGCATAAAGCCCTGAAAATTCAATATTCCAAAACATAAACCCGTCGCCGAAGTAGTGATATGCACTACCCCGGCGACGGGTTTAAATATCTTTTAATCTTATATTCTCATATTATGCAAAAAACATCTGAGCTTTCCTCTCGTTATCCTCTTGCTGTCTCTTCTGCAGCATTACCTGATACTGATCGGTAGCCTGCTTACTCTTAAGCTCCTGAAGGGCTTTTACTGTACGTTCTTCCTCTTTGTCCATTGCATATCCATTAAGTTCAAGAGAAGCTTTACTGTTGTATGAAGCGGCATAGTCAACGCGGTTAGTCTCTGCACCGGTATTGGCTCTAGAGTTGTCAACCTTCTTTATCGCGTCATCTATAGCCTTCATGTCAAAGTCAGGGCTTGTAACATCAAGTCCCTCAAGGCCTAATCCTTTAACACTAAGGTCGTATGTAGAAACATCGGCTTTCCCTCCGTTTGCATCCGTTGAAACGGAGAGCTTGTCCTTGGCATCCAAAAGACTCTTCTCATTGTATGAAGTACCTTTTGCTGTCTCATCGATGCCCTTCAGATACTGGTCGATCTGATTCTGAATGCTCTGCCTGTCATCATCATTCAGGGTTCCGTTCTGTGATCTTATCGCCAGTTCCTTAATCGAACCGAGGTAATCTGAAATACCTTCCATAGCTCCATCAGCAATATTAAGAGCTGATTTTGCATCCCCGAGGTTCTCACTTCCTTTATCAAGCGCTCCTGTCTGGGCTTTAGTCTTTTCCTCTATCGCAAGTCCTGCAGCATCGGAAGCCGCACTCTGAAGAGCTCCGCCTGCTGCCAATGTCGAATATGGTGAGTATGCAGATGCATAGCTGCCAACTGCTCCAATTCCCATGGTATTACCTCCTGAAAATCTATATAACAAAAACTCTGGTCATCCTTTTACAAATTAATCGTAACACCCCGGTACAAAAAACATAACCCCAAAAGTGCCTTATTTTCGGGCAAAAAGAAATCTTATTACGCAATGATGATAAAGTTTTTAAAATAATATTTCCAGCTATCAGCTTCTCAAGCCGTATATCTTTATAGGCCATGCAAAATTAATTAAATCTTAAGAATTTCTTCCGTTTTTCTTAAAGATTTATCCCCCAAAGAACTGTTAACATTATGAGCGGTTTCAATCTGAACCTTCTTAAATATCTTTATAGCTGAGTATTTCAGCTGTCTCATCTCAATGTCCTGCAGGCATATTTGAGATTCTACGAAAGGAAATACATGCAAGAAGAAAAAACTTATCTCTATTACAAAGCAACTGGTCCTCTGAAATACAACATGACCAATGACTACCTGTTTAGAATGGTCCTTCAAAAGGATCCTGAAACCCTCATCAGACTCATATGCTCGTTACTGCATCTAGAAAGAGATCAGGTCATAGAAGCACATATCGACAACCCCGTGACTCCCGGCGAAGCCATCTCTGATAAAGAATATCAGCTCGATATTATCGTCAGTTTAAATGGCAACATCACGATCAACCTCGAAATGCAGGTGATAAACTACAAAAACTGGACAGCCCGTTCTCTCTCTTACCTGTGCAGGAAATTCGACAGCGTCGCCCGCGGTGATGATTATAATAACGCTAACATAGTGTATCAGATTGGCTTTCTTGATTTTACTCTATTTGAAAATCACCCGGAATTCCTTGCAAAATATCAGATGCGCAACGCAAAAGACAACTTCCTTTATACTGACAAGTTCAATCTGTATGTGCTAGAATTGAATCACACAGGCATGGCAACAAGCGAAGATAAACTTTATAGCATAGACATCTGGGCAAGGCTATTCAAAGCTAAAACATGGGAGGAAATCAAGATGATCACCAAGGACAATCCATCAATGAATTCCACTGCCGAAACAATTTTCATGTCAACAGCCAATGAAAAAATCCTTGAGCAATGCCGCATCCGCGAGGACAACATCGCACATGAGAAGTACCAGAATGATCTTATCAAAGCTCTGACCAGTGACAATAAATCTCTTACTGATGAGAACAGGTCGCTTTCTGATGAGAACAGGTCGCTTTCTGATGAGAACAAATCTCTCTCTGACGAAAACAAGTCTCTCTTTGATGAGAACTTACGTTTAATAAAACTGCTTGAAGAAAACGGCATAAAGCCCTGAAAATTCACCCATTAACTACAAAAAAACCCGTCACCGAAGTAGTTATATGCACTCCCCCGTCGGCAGGTTAAAGTAATTTTATTAAATACTAATGGCTGGCCAAACCAACGAATGGCTAATTCCGATTCAGATTCGGAATTAGCCATTATCAAGTAATACAGGTTGCAACTCCCGATATTCTAAACATGTCCCGAAGTCTGTCTTCATATCTGAAGTTTTTCTTCACTTTCTCAAATCCTGCTCCGGCAATCTTTTGTCTCTCATCCTCATGCTCAAGGTAGAAATCCGCAAGTTCTATTGCCTCATCAATGCTCCGGAACAGTACAACCTCTTTTCTGTCATCAAAGTACTCCTCAAGCTCTGGCTGTGCATTTGACAATAGAAACCCTCCACACCCCAGAATATCCAGTGCCCGCAGTGAGATCGCACTTCTTGCTGCTCTCAGACTACTGCTTAGGTTAATCTTTGAAGACTTAAAAAGAACCGGCATCTTTGTATAGTAATCAAGCGGTCCGTGTATCTTGACATTTTGCAAAAAGCTCTTTTCCGTATCCCCTATATCATAGGTATAAATATGCGTATCATGCCTCCTTCCCATGAGCTCAAGAAGACTTATTCTGTCAAGGTAGGTCACCTGTTCCGCTATTGCATAGGAAAGCTGCTCTTTATTAATTACAAGATCAGCACCTGATGCATCATACTGACGGTTCATTTCATCGATTATTGGCTGGGAGATCAATTCATCAACAATATACCTCCCGAATATCTGCTTCTGTACAGATATAATCTTGTCTATATATGCGATCATATCATTCGAAAGACCGCTCTTTATAAACGCAATCTTGGATCTGTAGAGCTTACCAAGAAAAGAAATCTCACATCTATACTGAGGCAATGGCTTAAATGAGTCATACTTTTCAGTGTCCACTCCCAACGTCATATGATAAAAACGCTCATATCCAAGTGATTTATATTTCTCTAGTTCGAGTCTGTCAAAGAGAAAGATATAGTTGGTCTCATACTTCATCTCATCACAGGGCATGACATTCATAGGCGTGTCATACGTCCAGGCAAGGTATTTTAGTCCCTTTTCATGACACAGTCTGGCGACCACCGGATAAAAATTTGTAGATAGTACAAAGTCATACGAGCATTCTTTTGTCATTTTCCAAAAGATCTCCTCGTACTCCTTGTTGTCATGGATATCTTTACCCTTAAAAAGGTACTCCAGGACATCTGCACTGTTACTTCCCAAAAGGGATCTGATTGCCTTCATAATGTCCGGCTGTATGTATGAAAATGGATCGATAACAAGTATCTTCATAGCTTCTTTTTCAGGGTCATCTTAAGATGATCTCCATGTTCTGCTTTATTAGCGTTCTCTGTTGCTATATTGATTTTCTCTATGGATTCGTTTGAAAAATAGGTTCTTATAAGTTGTTCACAAAACTCGCTTTTAGGTATGCCATGCTGATAAAAAAATCCATATATAAACATAGAGTTCAATGCATCATATTTGTATCCAGTAATTGTAAAGCCACACTCATTCGCAAGATGATCAAGACTCTTTAACGAATGAAGAAATATATGTCGGGGAGCATCAAGCTGATACCAATGCGGTCCAAATATGTCAAATGCAAGATTGGGATACACTGGCAGTGTCAGAAACAGAGTTCCTTCATCCTTCAGAAGCCTGCGAGCACTGTCCAGAACCTCCTTCGGATCCGTAACATGCTCAAAAGAATCCTGCATCATTATCATATCAAAGGTGCCATCTCCATCCATCTCATGGATAGAACAGTTCCTTATATGAACCCTGTCTCCATAATGTATGTCTTTGTCAAGAAAAGGGTCACAGCCATATAGATTGGTACATCCCTCTTTCGCTGCATTATACAGCCATTTCCCACTGCCACACCCCACATCAAGAATCTTGTCAAAAGAGTCAGCAGGTTTATCGAAGTTTTCATCCTGTCCGGCATCAAATCCAAAACTATAGTAGGCATTTCCATAATAGTCTCCAAGATTATCCGGTACTTCAGCTATCTGCAGACAATTGCAATTGTCACAGACAAAGTATTCAAACTCATCTTTGGTACCCTTTAACATTTCACGAACAAGATAAGACTGGAACTTTCCTTCAGCACCACAGATTTGACATTTATGCTCCTTTAGTCCCAAATCTCTGTCCTTTGTATCCTTTATAAGTCCCAATTGAAAAATCTCCTGGAAAAAGCCAGATAATTTACAATCCGGCTCATTTTAAGCATAATCATACTATATTGTTTTTATTTCTTCCCTGATAGCCTGTAATAAAGCATCATTGTCTTTTTTATCTCTTATTGCAATCCTCATATATCCAGAGAAATTCGTCTTTGACGCAAGGTCTTTGATAAGAATATCATGATTTATAAGCAGCCTCTTTAAAAGCGTCCTGGCATAATCGACATTCCTTACCTTGATCATGACATAATTTGCCTGAGATGGGAAAACCTTAATACCTGGAATAGCAGACAACTCTTCCACAAAGCGCTTCCTCTCAGCCCGGAATTCTTTCATAGCTCTCCGGTAATCCGATCTGTATTTCTCTTCAATCTGCATAAAGAACTCGGCAAAAGAATTTATATTCCAGATAGCAACTGACTTTTTCAATTTAGCAATCATTTCTTTATCACCTGATGCCAGTACCCCAAGTCTTAGTCCAGGTACTCCATATGACTTGGAAATACTCTTCATCACGTATACATTGGGATGTGTATTCAGAATATTCTGCTCGATAAACGTATTGTCCAGTTCATCGGAAAAGTCCGTAAAAGACTCATCGACAATCAGACGTATTTCCTTCGATTCTGTCCAGTCCATAAATCTCAGTAAATCTGCTTTAGCTATATAATTTCCGCTGGGATTGTCAGGATTGACCAGTATCATGTTACTGATATCAGTCCTTTTAAAAAAGCTTATAAGATCATCTACTGTATACGAGTAATCCTCATTACCGGAAGTGAACTCCACTCTATCTTCCTCTACATAACGATTTCTGTATTCATCAAATGTAGGCAAAACAAACCCTGTTTTACCCTCAAATTCTTCCAAAAGAGCTTTAATAATCTCCGATGCGCCGTTACCAACTATAATATTGTCGATGCTCACGCCAAAATTCTTGGCTGCAAGCAACGAGTTTACACGAAGCCCCGAAGGATACTGAGTCAAAAGCCGGTCAAAATTAGCTCTTATCTCATCTCTAAGCCTATCCGGGGGATAATATGGATTAACCAGATAACTGTAGTCAAGAAGCTTGGGATAACGCCAATAGCCGCCATATCTCTCCTGCATTAAAAGAACTTTCTCATCATCGTCAGGAGTAAAAATCGATTCGGCAATATCCAGATCCTGGATGTCATCAATCTCATACCAACGCTGTCCCGGTTTGATCCTCTTTGCACGAATGATGGGTTTATCAAGAATAGTAATTACTCTGAGCACCTGCTCATAATACTCATTTTGCCCAAGTGCCGACTGATATGC
>JAEEGL015841632.1_pt1 | contig 21158 bp, 23 predicted proteins | sample 9134231 | NCBI WGS metagenome assembly JAEEGL01 (sample SAMN16246548, study PRJNA631951) | gut metagenome | biome: gut microbiome; feature: rumen; material: fiber-attached | host: Bos | place: Iran: Karaj | collected 2018-10 | reverse complement strand
TGAGGGTTCCGGGGACGAAACGTCCGGCGAAAGCGGGAGCTCCGATGGCTCTGGAGAACTCTCTGGCGGGTTTCTGCCCGTACTGCCTGGCCGAAACGACGAGGATGCGCCTGGGGTCGTAGCGGGACAGGAAGGATGCCGCGGCCCTGATCCTCTCGTCGGTCTTCTTGACGTCGAGGACGTAGAGCCCGTCCTGCCTGACTTTGTAGATGAACTCCTTCATGTCGGCGGATTTCTGCTGGGTTCCGATGTGGACTCCGGAGGTGAGGTAGATATCCTCTGCGACCAGAAGGTCGGTGTTGACGGGCATGGACATTTCTTCGTCTTCCATTTCTATGTCTCCTTGAATTCTATGCGGATAACCGTCCGGTTCCGCGGATAGATGCGGAACAAAAGACTTTTTATTTAAAGATTTGTGCCCCCTTATTATTATTGTTAGTAAGAATATCAAACAACGCACGCGCGCGAGGGGATATTGAATGTTTTTATTCATCAAACATCAAATTAATTCTATGCGCAATCCTCCCGGCAAGTTATTTTTATGATGCGGATGATGGGCGTGGCATGGCGAGCGAGATCGAGACATGCGCGGCCGCATTCTTCAGGGCCAGCGGGAAAGACGTCGTCACAGCCGACGAATTCGTCATGGACGCGTCCCTGAAGCTGAAATGGATGCCTCCTTCCAAAGCCAAGAACCTTCTGAAGCTTCTGGAAAGCGAAGGCGCCGTATCATGCAGGAATTCGTATGTCCGTCTGTCCCCGGAGCTCGGGGACGTCGAAGTCCCGCTCATGTACAAGCCGTCCGCGGAGCTCGTAGCCAGGCTTTCCAAGCCGATAGAGGCCGCGAAACCTGCGCCGGCTCAGGCCGGAACGACGTCCGGGACGGAGAAAAAGCCGGCAGCCGCCCAAAAGCCGGCGCGCGAAGAGAAAGACGCTTTCCACATGCTGATGGAAGCCGCCGAGAAAGCCGGGATCCCCAGGAAGGATTTCATCCAGAGCAGCAACAGGATCCAGAAAAGCCTTGGGATAGACATAGGCGCGGCCGCCCTCATCGCCCTCAGGGACGGGGGAGCGGACATCGCGCCGTATGCCGAAGAAGTGTACGGGATGGTCAGGGATTCCTGACTCATTCCTTTCTGATGAAATTGCCCAGGGTCATCCTGTTCCCGGAGCCGGTCCCGCCGACGGTCACACCGGACTGGACGGTCTCGGTGAGCTTTATCCCGAGGGCCTTCTCGATTTTCTTGATGATCTTGTCGTCGGGGACGAGGCTGTTGGCTTCGATCTTGGCGATTGTCCCCTTCTTCTCAAGTATGGAGGCCGCGAATTTCTCCTGGTCCATGCCCTTGGCCTCGCGCGCGGCCCTTATGGCGCCGCCGTAATCCTCCACGAGCTCGACCGTGGAAGCTCCTGCGTATATGTCCTTGGATTTCATCCTCTTCTCGCGCTTCTCAAGCCTCTTCTCGATGACGGACTGGGTCACGGGAGCGCCTCCGGCAGATGAGGCCCTGTAGTCCTCCCCGAATCTGGCGCAGGCGGGGCAGACGCTGAGCCTGGAGCCCTCCACGATGACGGCCTTCGTCTGAGGCACATCTTTGCCGCACATCTCGCAAATCATGGTTCCGACTAACGGCAAAGCATATTAATTAGCGTATCGGGCCATCCTATGTACTGCTTATATAAGAGTAGACTTTTCCAGATGCGAGGAAAAATGACGAACGACGGAACCGAGGAAGTCATCTCCGAGCTCAAGTCGAGGATATCCGCCCTCGAAGAGAGGAATGTCAAGCTGCTGGAAAACCTCCAGAACGCCGAGAGCGAGAAACGCTATTCAGAGGGGGAACTTTTCAGGCTCCAGAAAGACATCGCCAGGCTCAGGAACGAACTGGAAAGGCTCAAAAGCCCGCCCCTCATCATCGGTTCCCTCAGAGACGTGCTTCCGAACCACCGCGCCGTCGTGAAGAGCACCACCGGCCCGGATTTCGTCGTTTCCATATCGTCTTACGTCGACGACAAAGACCTCATCGTCGGATCGAGGGTTTCCCTCAACAAGCAGACCCTTTCCATCATGGACGTCCTCCCGTCGTCGATCGATCCGGTCGTCTCCGGCGCGGAGATAGTCGACAAGCCCAACGTGTCCTACGAAGACATAGGCGGCCTGAAGAACCAGATGATGGAGCTCCGCGAAGCCGTGGAGGACCCGCTCCTGAGACCGGAGCTCTACGCCAAGGTCGGAATAGAGCCGCCCAAGGGAGTCCTTCTGGTCGGCCCGCCGGGGACCGGAAAAACCCTGATGGCCAAAGCCGTGGCGAACGCCACCCAGGCGACCTTCATCAGGCTCGTGGGATCCGAGCTTGTGCAGAAATACATAGGGGAAGGCGCGAGGCTGGTCCGCGAGCTGTTCGAGCTCGCCAAAGAGAAGGCGCCCAGCATCATATTCATCGACGAGCTGGACTCCGTAGGCGCCAAGAGGCTCGACGTCACCACCTCCGGCGACAGGGAAGTCCAGAGGACCCTCATGCAGCTCCTCTCCGAATTGGACGGCTTCACGCCCATGAGCGACATAAAGATCATCGGCGCCACCAACAGGCCGGACATCCTCGACGATGCCCTCCTCAGGCCCGGAAGATTCGACCGCATAATCGAGGTCGGCCTCCCCGACGTGGACGGAAGGGAGCAGATATTCAAGATCCACACCCAGCACATGAACGTCGAGGGCGACATCTCCGCGAGGAAGCTCGCCGAAGCCACCGACGGCCTGTCCGGCGCCGAGATAAAGAACCTGTGCACCGAAGCCGGAATGCTGGCCATCAGGGACAACAGAGACACGGTCACGCAGGCGGACTTCGATGCCGCCAAGAAGAAGGTCTCGGACGCGAAGAAAGACAAGATGCCTGAGCTTCCCGCCCACATGTTCGTCTGAGAGATATTTTCCTTCCCGGAAAGCGTCCGGCTCTCCGGGAAGGCGCCATGACGGTGTGGATGGCTTTCCTGATGCCGCCTCCATGGCAGCGTGCCGGCCATCTCGCATCGCGGCTGAAACCATTGTTTCTATGGCTTTTTCAGAAGGCTTTTGATAGCTTGATGTCCAAAGCCCCTGCATACTTGACGTCGCAGCCTTCGACCCAGTTCTGGCTCTCGAAATATATGGTGCTCATCGCCCCCGGATCCAGACAGATGTCGCTGGCCCCGGATTCCGTGCTTCCTTCGGCTATGACGTTGCCGTCCGCGTCGCACAGAACAAAGTCGGACACAGAGACTCTCACGGCATTGCTGGTGCCGTTTTTCAGAAAAGCTTTGGCGCCCCCGCTGCTTTTGAGATAGTACTCGCAGGTTATCCCGTCTTCAGCAGTGCTCCCCTGGCTGGCCGAACCGATAAGCTGGCTCCCGGCTTCAGCGTCGGATGCCCCGTATTTCTCGTCATAAAGCTCTGTGACTGATCTGAGACAGACTATGATCGCCCCGATGAAACAGACCCAGAATCCTGCGCCGACTCCGAAGTAACCATCGGATACAATGCAATAATACGCTATAAGGAGGATCAACGCAATTATACGGAATAAGTGCCCTTGCCATCCGAAATCCCATTTCAATTTCAATTGCGGATATTTGTCCAAAAGGGGCTGGACGTTCTGGATCCTCCCCAAGAGAAACACGAATGCAAGAATAAGCAGCACATATGGGATGACCAAAGCATACAGCGAAGCATCATCCGAGTAGTGTTTCAGCTCATCGAATACTTTTATGAGATCGACGCCGTTGCTTACTTCACGGCCGAACAGCGTCAGCCAGCACAGAAACATGCTGATAATCATCAATATAGGCCCGATAATGGAGTAAGGCTTCAATGACTTCAGCAATGCTATCAAGTCTTGATTTTGACCCATGGGGCCACAGGAGATTGAAGGCGATTAATATCTTTTGTTATCAACAACACAATCTGCATTGGCTGAGAACAATTGGGTTTATGGGATCGTCACAGCTGATGACCGATGATTGAGCGGCATGCCGGAACGCAAGCAGCCGTCTGGAGCACCGATTGACGATATCTGCTGGATATCGCGATCTGAAAGCGCCGCATGCGTCCGGCCGCCTGCTCATTCCCTTTCGCTGTCCTCTCCGCCGAAGAACATGAGCTGGGCGGCGCCGTAGATCTCCTCCATGCCTATCTCATCCTGGGCGGAAACCGAACGCATCTCCCCGAAGACGCCCATATTCTCCATGGCTTTGAAAAGCTCCATGCCCACGACCGTCTGAGGGAGGGAATCGGCATCCAGAAGATCGCCGTACAGAGCGTCGGAATTGGAATACCAGTCGAGCATCCTCTGCTCCTCGTCATCCGACAGCGTATCGCTCTTCGACAGAAGATTGAGCATCGGAAGCTGGAGCCTGAACTGGACCAGAGCGCCGAGCGTCATGGCGGATATGAACCCGTTGGGCGTCCTGCACAGGGACGGATCGGACAGGTACACGAGCATGGAATCGTCCTTCCCGAATGCCTTCACCGTGATCTCCGAGGATTCCCTGAATGCGAACAGCTCCAGCTGCCCGGGGGTATCGACGAGGACGTAATCGACGTCGTATTCGGCGAACACCGAGGTCATCTTGCCGATGTTCACGGACATCAGATCTGCGGCGACTATCTGGGCGCCGTTGGGGCCGAGCTGGTACTCGCTCATGACCTCCTCGAGGTTCACCCACTCCCTTATGTCGATGTCCGGATCGTAGGGCAGCGTCTCCGCCCCGGGATCCATGTTGACTATGATGGAGTCCACGCCGTTGGCGTCCAGCCACCGCTTGTACGCCCCGACCAGAGTGCTCTTGCCGCTTCCCGCGGTCCCCACAAAAAACACGTTTTTCACTGCCAGAATGCCTCCTTCGCCCTTGTTCTCGATGGGGCTAAATCAAAACCAATATAATAATTAAGAGAAGTAAGGTATCGCATGAATGGAGAGAAACGCAGCGCGGCCGGCTTCGGTGCCATCGGAGTAGCCGCGGCTTTCATCTTCTCTATTGCCTGGGTCGTATCCGCCACGGCTGATCCGTCCTGGGTTCTAGGGAGCAGCTACGTCTCCGATCTGGGCGTATCCGACGTGTCCCTTACGAAGGACATCTTCAACTACGGATGCATCCTCACCGGAGCGCTCATCATGATTTACGGTGCAGGCAAGGCCTATGCCTACAAGAACGCAGAATGTGCCTCGGGAATCCTTCTCGTATTCGCCGGGTTCATGCTCATCCTCATCGGGCTCATCCACGAAGGGGAACCCTACCACAGAGCCATATCGATACTCTTCTTCATCTTCATCGCATTCGCCATCATCAGCGCGGGATACTCCGACGGAAAGGCCGGAAGGATGCTCAACGCGGCCGCCGCGGCTTTCGCCGTCTCCGCTGCCCTCATGGCGCTCTTCGGGATATCCGTCCAGATGGGAGAGTCCATCGCAGTCATCGGAGCGCTCGCTTGGATCGTCTGCGACGGCATGAAGCTCATCCTCAGCAGGAAGATCGAAGCATCCAACAAGAAAACTCGCAAGGTGGAAGCATGAGCAGACCTAAGATAATGAAAGCCGGGCTTGCCATCGGGCTCCTCGGAGGAATCATCTCGATGATCCTCGTGGGATATGCCTGGGACGGATCATTCCAAAGCATCACGAACGTCGGATTCAGCCTTCTCGTCATGGCCCTGTTCTTCGCCACTGCCGGAGGATTCTCCGAAGGCGCCAACATGTCCGGAAAGAGCGTGGCCATCATCGCCGCAGTCTGCGTCGCGGCTGTCCTCATAGCCACCGTGTACAACACCCAGTTCCTTTGGGTCCACATCATCCTCATGGCCCTCGGCGTCGCCGAAATCATGATCGCCTCGTCTTCCGAAGTCATCTACTACACGGACGCCAACAGGCCCGCCTGAAACCGAAGCCCTCCGGGGCTTCCTTTCCCTTTCTTTCATCCCCGCCCATACATTACGCCTTTAATGCCGTTTATATAAAACAACAGCCTGTAATTCCCGCGTTGGCGGATTATAAAGATGCTTTTTGATACATTGACAGCCGAACGACAAGTACATATCGATGCCCGCCATACGGAACCGCATGGGAAGCAAGTACTCGTTCGCCCTGAGGAAACTGGCTCTTCTGGGCGCCATAGACGACTACATAGCCGTCTCTTCGCGGGAGCTCGGGAACATCCTTGAGATGAGCCAGCAATCGGCTTCCAAAAGGATTCTGGAACTCCTGGACGAGAAGTACATCGTCAGAGACCTGGGCGCAAGAAGGCAGCGCATCAGGATAACTCCCAAAGGCGTCGAAGAGCTGAAGAAGGAATACAACGAGTACCGCCGCATCTTCGAGCTCACCGACCAGATAACCATCCACGGGACGGTAGCCTCAGGCATGGGCGAAGGCGGCTATTACATCTGCCAGGAAGGCTACATGAAGCAGTTCGAGGAGGCCCTGGGATTCACCCCGTTCCAAGGTACCCTGAACGTCGTCATCGACCCCGAGGACATCAGCAAACTCGACATCGTCCGCAGCAGCGCCGGATGCATGATCAACGGATTCACTTGCGACGAAAGAAGCTTCGGGAACGTCATCGCGTACAAAGCGAAGATACGCAACAAAGACTGCGCGATAGTCGTGCCGGAGAGATCCCATTACATGGATACCATCGAGATCATCTGCCAGTTCCACCTCAGGCACACGCTGAACCTGGAAGACGGCGACCGCGTGGACGTCAGGATAAGCCTTTGATTAAGAGGCGGGGGATGTCCCCCGCAGAAATCATTTCTTTTCCAGGTATTTCATCACGGACTCGAAGATTATCCTTCCGTCCCCGACTTCCGAATCATATCCTCTGGTCCAGTCGGAATGGGTGAAGCGGGTCATGACCCTCTCCGGATGCGGCATCATGCCCATGACGTTCCCTGCCGGATTGCATATGCCCGCGATATCTGACGGCGAGCCGTTCGGATTCCATGGGTAATCGGCGCCGGAGCCGTCCGGACGGACATACCTGAACGCGATCTGGTCGTTGTCCTCGAGCTTGGACACGAAATCCGGATCCATGCTCATCAGTTTCCCTTCCGCGTGGGCGGACGGGATGGCCAGGAGCTTCCCTCTGGGTATGAGCGAATTGAATGCGCATTTCCCGCGGCTCTCGTTCCTGAGGACCGTCGGCCTGCACTCGAACCTCCCCGAATCGTTGGTGTATAGGGCAGCAGTGGGACTGTCAGACATAACCTCGTCGATCGCTGGCAGCAGGCCGAGCTCGACTAGGATCTGGAAGCCGTTGCATACCCCCAGAACAGGCTTTCCCTCCTCGACGAACCGCTTCACTTCCCCGCCCATGCCCGCCTTTATCCTTGCGGCGAAGATGGCTCCTGCGCGCACGTAATCCCCTGCGGAGAACCCTCCGGGGAACGCCAGGACGTCGTAGTCCTCGAGGCTGCGCCTGAATCCGGCGGGAGCCTGCCCGATGAGCTGCTTCAGGTGGACTTTCTCGGCCTGCGCGCCGACCATCTCGAACGCATTTGCCATCTCGTCCTCGCAGTTGGTTCCTTCGATCCTTATCACGCAGACCTTAACGTCTTCAGCTCTCATTCCGAAGCGCCTCCCATGACCTTCCACATAGGCGAATTCCACGCCTTCACCATGTCCTCCAGCGGGACAGAGGTTCCGTTGTCCTTGATCCTCAGGCAGTCGCCTTTGGTTATCCCTATCGGGATGGCGTCGCTTCCCATGATCTCGGTGAATCTGATGACGTCTTTGCCGTCCACTTCGGCGATCCAGCGGCTGCAGCTCTCGGAATAAAGCTTCCTGCGGACATCGGGGAGATCTATGCCTCCCAGATCTATCTCCGCGCCTATGCCGCCTGAGATGCACATCTCCGCCACTGCGACTGCGATGCCTCCGTCGGAGCAGTCGTGGCAGCTCAGGACTATCCTCTCGTCCATGGCCCTGAGCAGACTGTCCATCTTCCTCTTCAGGCCGGGGATGTCGACTCCCGGGACGGCGCCCTGGACTCCGCCGTATTTCCTGAAGAGTAGCGACGCTCCCATCTCGTCCTTGGTGGCTCCGACGAGGAATATGACGCTTCCGAGCCTCTTGAAATCCGCGGTGACGGCTTTCCTGACGTCGTCTATGAGGCCGCAGCCGAGGATCATCGGCGTCGGCAGGATGTGATGCCCGCCTGGGGCCTCGTTGTACAGGCTGACGTTCCCCGAAGGAATCGGGATTCCCAGCTCCCTGGCTATCTCCCCGAGGCCTCTGACGGCCTCCCTGAACTCCCCCAGCCTCTCGGGCTTCTCGGGGTTGCCGAAGTTCAGGCAGTCGGTGAATGCGTTGGGCCTGGCCCCCACCGCGACGATGTTCCTGCAGGTCTCGTCTATGCAGGCCATGCCGCCTCTGTACGGATCGGCCTCGGTGAACCACGGGTTGCACCCGATGGCTGCGGCTAGCCCTTTCATCCTGCCCGGGACCGGCATGAGAACCGACGCGTCCCCGGGACCGGCCCTGTTCATCTCCCCGACCAGGGGATGCACGGCGGTACCGGCGCGGACTTCGTGGTCATACTGCCTGATCGCCCACTCCTTGGAGGCGACGTTCATGTCGGACAGCAGCGAAAGTATGACCTCCCTGTCCGAAGGAAGCTCGGGGAACTTCTCGGCGGCTTTCGAGGAGGGCTCCGGAGCCGTATACGGCCTGTTGTAGACCGGGCCTCCGGTGAGGAACTCCAGATCCATGTCGAATATGGGCTCCCCGTTCCAGAACAGGCGCGTGCGCTTGAGATCGGTGGTCTTCGCGATCGGCGTCGCGAGAACGTCCCAGAGCTCGAATATCTCCAGTACCGCCTGGACGTTCTCGGGCTTGCAGGTGCACATCATGCGCTCCTGGGACTCCGAGACCCAGATCTCCCAGGGCGCCAGCCCGGGCTCTTTGAGGGGGACCTTCTCCAGGTCCACATCCGCGCCGCAGCCGGCGTCCAGCGCCATCTCCCCGACCACGCAGCTCAGCCCTCCGCCCCCGAGATCCTTCATCCCGGTGATGAGATGCCTGGCGTTGACTTCGAAGCATGCGTGCATGACAGGCTCTTTGGTGATCGGATCCCCGAGCTGGACGGCTCCCCTGGAATCCTCGTCGGAAGTGGCGGTGAGGTCCGCGGAAGCAAAGTTCACGCCGTGGATCCCGTCGCGGCCGGTGCGCCCGCCGATGAGGATCATGACCTCCCCCGGGCCTCCGGCATAGTTCCTGGCCAGGTCCTTGCGCTTGACGATGCCCAAGCAGGCCACGTTCACGAGGCAGTTCCCGGTGTATTTCTCGTCGAAGAAGAATCCGCCCGTTATCGTGGGGATGCCCACGCGGTTGCCGTAGTCCCTGATGCCTGAGACGACGCCGCTGACCAGATATCTGGGATGCTTTATCCCGGGCGGAAGCTCGCCTTCGCGGTCGATGGGGCCGAAGCACAGGGGATCGGCCAGACCGATAGGCTGGGCGCCCATGCAGACTACGTCCCTGAGGATTCCGCCGATGCCGGTGGCCGCGCCTCCGTAGGGCTCTATCGCGGAAGGGTGGTTGTGGCTCTCTATCCTGAGCGCATACCCGTAATCGTCGTCGAAAACCATCACTCCGGCGTCCCCTCTCGAAAGGACGTCGCCGCGGTCGATCCCGAACACGAATTCCTTCAGTATGGGCTTGGAGCTCTTGTAGCAGCAGTGCTCGCTCCACGCCTGCCCCAGGGACTGGAGCTCCACGTCGGTGGGGTTCCTGCCCTCGGACCTGAAATAATCGCGGATGACTTTCATCTCCTCAAGGGAGAGGGCGAGAGACATCTCCGCGGATATCTGCTCCAGCTGGCCGTCCGAAGCCGACAGGATGTCCACGTCGTAAAGAGGGAACGGGACGTCGCGTTTGACCATTAGACCGGACATCGAATCATCTCACGGCTACCTTGTAGCTCTGGACCACAGGGTTTGCGAGAAGCTTCCTGCACATCTCCTCGCCGGCGGCGACGGCGCGGTCCGCGGGCATATCCAGATCGACTTCGAACAGCTTGACGGACCTGACGCCCCGGATGCCTTCGAAACCCAAAGATTCCAGGGTCTTCCAGGTGTTCTTCCCCTCAGGATCGGCCACGCCTTTCTTCAGCTCTATCCTTATTTCGATGACTGTCATTGGCTTCGCTATCGCTTGCAACCAATTAAAGGATTGTCGGCTGGCCGCGGAAGGGACCGTCGCTTTCTTATCAGCGCCCCGGATTCGTCCCCGTAAAGATCTGCGGATACGACGTCCATGATCTTCCCCCTGACTTTCGAATAGACGGCGACGTTGAGCCCTCTCTGCGGGACGGATACCGTCTCCCCGCCGGCCGCGAATTCGGAATGCCCTCTGCTTTCCGGCCCGTCGTAGCCGAAGCTGCCGACTTTGATGGGGACGTCCCCGATGGAATACTCTTCGGAGACCGCTTTCCCCGTCTGGAAGGACGAGTATCCGGCGGACAGATCGGATATCATCGCGAAGCCGCTGCGGAACGGGATGGTTTCCGGGACCGGGCCGAGGAAATCGGGGAACTTCACGGCGTCCCAATGGGCGGACGCCTCGTCGGAGACCGACAGCATGACCACCGCGTCGACAGAGACCGTGCGCAGGCCCCGTAGATACTCCGACATGTCCTTCGCTTCTCTGAGCTTCCCATACAGTTCGGAGCCCAGGCCTCCGGCCAGGATCAGAGACCTGAGGCCGTCGATCTGGTCCTGCATCGCGTCGCATCTCTTCTCCATGACGCGGAAACTGTTTCTGAAATAGGAGAACCCGTCGTATCCCATGGTCGATCTGTCGGCCGCGTCGAGGGAATCCGTGAGCCATTTGAGGGACCTCTTCTTCTCGCGCGCCAGAATCCTGTTGACCGCCTTGTAATCTATTGGCTTGTCCAGAACTTTGAGCGCGGATTCCGCGTTGTGGGGGTCCACGAGCCTGTCCTCGAGCCCGAACATCTTCAGGAGGGATGCGACCCTTGAGAGGCCGCGCCACTGCCATCTCTCGTAGACGGCCAGGAACTGCTTGTTGAGTATTATGGCGAAGCACATCCCGTGGAACGAGTCGGTGATGAAGAGGTCGCAGCCGTCTATATGGGCCAGCCATTCCTCGACGGTCGAATTCCAGGTGGCTCCCGGGCGGAGCTCCGGAGGCACGTCCGTCGCCTTGCCCATCCCGTCGTACATCGCGCAGGACCTTTCCGCGCCTATGCGCCTGCCGGCCTCCTCCGCGAACTCCTGGCGCTCCTTGGTCGCATCCAGTATGTAGGTGCATACGTACTTCCCGTCCGGGACGCGGGAGCGCATGCAGGATGCCATCTCCCTGTATTCATCCGCGGGAAGCAGGAACACGGGGTCCAATACGTGCGTCGATTCGATGCCGAAAGCTTCGCGCATCACGTCGACTCCGTTGTCCTCCCTGCACGATATGCGGTTGAAGCGGGACAGATACGTCCCGGCTTTTATGCGGATGTCGCGGTTCTCGGTGAAGCTTCCCTTCCCGAACGAGACGGCGTAGCCGATCTTGTATCTGTCGTCGTCGGCCCAGAACATGCACGGATAATAGTCGTTGCCGACGAGGATGTTGTCTCTGAGCCACTGATCCGAGCCCAGCACGAAAGTCCTGCATACGGCGTTGAACTTGGCGAGATCGTCGTCGGATTCCACCCCGGGATCGACGTCCGCCATGACGTAAGGGAGCCTCAGGAACCCTCCGAAAGTGTTGGAGGACTTGTTGCTGATCATCAGCACCGTCCTGCCCGTGGCTTTGATGGCCCTGTAAAGCGCATAATATGTCAGGCAGTTCCCGTAGTTCCTGTTGTAAAGGCCGACTATGCATACATCGGCCTTCGAATCGCACAGATGCTCCACCGCGCTGTTGAATCCGTGCTCTTTGAGGAGGGCATGGCCGCTCCCGTAGACGAGGGGGCTGTATGCGGCGTCCCTGGCGATCCTGTTGCCTCCGGGCGAGAACGGAAGGGCTTCGCGCATGTCGGAATCCTTCATGCACGATTCGAAGTATTCCTTCCCTTTCTGGTTGTTCAGAAGGACTATGCTCGGGCCTTTGCCCTTCCATTCCGGCTTCCTCCTGCCGAGCCCCCAGTAATCCCCTATGGTGATGTCTCCCTGGCGGGGTATGCGCGCGAATCTGCAGTATTTGCAGGAATCCTTGGCCAGCATGCATTTGCTGAAGGCTCTCTCGTAGGAATCGTTGGCGAGAGTGCGGAGCTCGGAGGTGCCGTCCTTGAGGCGCACCATATGCTTCTTGGCGTCGCCCCTCACCGTGCGGAAAGTGATGCTCTCCACGTTTTCCAGACCGAAATTCTCGTCCAGATACTTCTTCAATGCCGTCTGGGGCGGGGCATAATAGCACAGAAGGTCGACCGCGACGAGATTGGGATAATCTTTGCCGAGATACCTTTTCAGGCCGGCTATCTGGCACGGAAGCCCGGTGTAAAGGACGTGCCTTCCGCTTTCGAGGTCCTCCTTCGCCTCCCTGAACGACAGCTCGGTGCCGCTCTGGACGTATTTGGAATGCTTCATGGGCTCGACGCCGGGCATGTCCTCCGCGGAGCGTATGGACACTGTGAAATCCGGGTTCCATACTGCCCCGTAGACCTTCCCGCCTTCGGATATGGCTTTCTCCGCGAGCCTGGCGAACGCGCCTCCCGAGCTGCTTCCCTCCAGTTTTCCGCCTTCCGCAGAGAAAGCGTAGCATTTCGGCTTGGAATTCCCGCATCCCGGATTGATGACGGGGCAGACCTTCACGCACTTGCCGCAGGATATGCACGATTTCCTGTCGACCTCGGGTTTGAGGAAGCCTTCGCCGTCGTAGACCATGGATATTGCGTCTTTGGGGCAGGCGTTCCTGCATGAGCCGCAGCCGGTGCAGTAATAATTGTTCCCGATGGAATATTGGTCGGCCCTCTCGAAGATGTAGAGGCATGTGTCGGCGGGTCCGGCGTCCAATTCCCTGCATGTCATTATGAAACCGAGGCCGGAAAGGGAAGCGGTCAGCTCGGCGGCGGGGAAGCGGTCCCCTTTAGAGCAGAATATGAAGCGCTCGGCGCTCGGCGCAAGGGATTCGACGGCCCCGACGGGGCGCTTGAATTTTCCCAGGCTGCTGGAGAAGACGACGGTGACTTTTTTGCCCTTGCCGATCCCGTCGAAGGCGGTCCCGGCGGACACCGATCTGAGATCCGCCGCGCTGTATCCCTCGGGAAACGAGTTTTTTATAGTATCCACCATGGGGCAGACATCGAGTACGACATCCGAAGAATCGGAGAAACGCTTTTTTACAGCCTCGACGACGCGGTACGCACGGCGGCGCCAGATATTCTCATTGCGGATCTTTGTCGTGTCAACATCCATGTTGTCCCACCATCGCGGCCTGTACTGGCTTCGTGCGAATAATGGATGGCATGGTATAATAAATGGCAGATGCCGGATCGCTCCCTTTTCCTCCTGCGCTCCTCGGCGTACTCCTCATACCTTTTTTTGTTGGATTCGGAGGATCTCATGATGATCGCGGCATAGACCAGCACAATCACCGTCAGAGCCCCGGACAATGCGGAGCATGCGATCACAAAGAATTCGTAAGGCATCCTCCCGGAATGGCTCTCGAGTACCGCCCATATGAACGCGGCTATGAGGATGGCGGTCGCGGCAACCACTATCGCCGTGAGCGCGCGCTCGCCCCTGGACATCTTCATGATTTCTTCCTCCCTTTGGACATGAAAGACTCCGGAACCGGCTCGCCCATGCTTTCGAGGCGTGATATGGCTTCCTTATTGCCTTTGCGGGCGGCCTCCGAATACATTCTGACTGCTTCCGCGCGGTCTGACGCTTCGAGCATCGCCCCCATGCGCAGCAGGGCTTTGGAATAGTCTCCTTCCGCCGATCTCCTCAGGAATTCCGTCCCTGTGCCGGGATCGCCTTTCTCGTCCAGGTATATCTCCGCCAGACGGCACAGGGCGCGGGGGCTTCCGGAACGGGAAAGCCACCTCTCCGCCTCGGCGAGATCCTTGTCCGTCCCTCTCCCGCGCATGTAGAACTCGCCGAGATTGGTCATCCCCCTGGTATAGCCGGCCTCCGCGGAGCGCAGATACCATTGGAACGCTTTTTCCGGGCTCTGGTCCACGCCGTTTCCGTAATCGTACATGACCCCGATGTTGCACATGGCCCTCGGATTGCCCATCTCCGCCGCTTTCTCGAACAGTCCGGCCGCGATTGCCTTGTCCTTGGCGCAGTTGAGGCCGACGGCATGGCAGTAAGCCAGATTGCGCGTCCCTGAAGAGTTCCCGGCTTCCGAGGCGGCGCGGAACAGCCCTATCGATTCCTTCCTCTGGGCTTCATCCCCGTCGGCGAAGACGTCGCCCAGAAGGACCATGGAATCGGAGCAGCCGCATCCGATGTTGGCGCGGAGAAGGGAGACGGCCTCGGGGGAGAGCGGTTCCTCCTTCAGAAGCATTGCCGCGCGGGCGAATCTGCCGCGGACCTCGGGATCGTCATGTGAAGAGGAGGATGGATAATCCATCATGGCGGCGGAATCCTCCTCCGCGGTTAATAACCTATCCGCAGGTCCCTGACCATGTACGGGAGCTCCTCGCGGTACCCTTTGGAAGCGTAATACCCTCTGGCTCCGGCCGCGCATGTGACTCTCAGCCTGGGGTATCCGGCTTCCGCCGCGGTTCTCTCCGCCTCCGCCAGAAGGGCGCCTCCGAAGCCGCGGTGCTGCCAGCTGCCGCCGTCCCCGGGCACGGCCATCTTCCCGAACACCTTCAGCTCCCTGACGGCCGCGTCGGGGCTGCTTCCCAGCCTGAGCCTGACGTATCCCACCAGAGAATCTTCGTATTCATAGGAGATGAAGAGCTCCTTCCCGCCTGAAGCCGCGTATTCCAGCGTCTTCATCGATATTTTCGATGGATCCTCGAGGACCGCGCCGGTGTGGCCGACCTCCCGGCAGCGGATGCACCTGCATGCCCTGCCCTCCGATGCCATCCTGTCCTCCACTATCTGGCGCAGATTGCTCTTCATTATCCCGGCCGTTATCTGAGGGACCGGGATGTCGCGCTGGATCCTCTGTATGCGGGCGTATTCCGGCACTTCGGCCTTCATATCGGATATCAGGGCGGCGGCCGTGTCCACGTCGTAAGGCACATACTCGCCTGATTCCCACATATCGTACAGCTTGGTGCCGCTGATGACCAGCGTGGTGTATATTTTGAGCATGTCCGGGCGGAAATCCGGGTCGGAGAAGACCTTCCTGAAGCATTCCATGTCTTTCCCGGGCGACGATCCCGGGAGCCCCGGCATCAGATGGTAGCAGACCGCCAGGCCGTGCTCCCTGCATTCCCTGGTGCATCTGCGCACCGCTTCCACGCCGTGGCCCCTGTCCACTCCGGCGAGGATCCCGTCGTCCAGTATCTGGACCCCCAGCTCCGCCCTGGTGGCGCCCAACGCCATCGCCCTCTCTATCTGGGCGGCGTCGAAGACGTCCGGGCGGGTCTCGACGGTCATCCCCACGCATCTGTGTTCGGAGCTCCCGTTGAGCCTCTGGGCCTCCTCCAGGGAATCGGAATCCTTCCCGTTCAGGGCGTCGAAGCATCTGCGGACGAACCATTCCTGGTATTCCGGGTCCCTGCAGGTGAACGTCCCGCCCATGATTATCAGCTCGATCTTGGCGGTGCCGTGGCCGATGTCCGAGAGCTGCTTTATCCTGTCCGATACCTGGAGATACGGATCGTATCCGTTCCTTCCGGCGCGCCTGGCGGCCGGCTCCTTGCCGGTATAGGACTGGGGGGAATCGTTGGACACGCCCCCCGGGCAATAGGCGCATTTCCCGTGGGGGCAGTCGCATGGGGACGTCATCACGGCGACCGCAGCGACCCCGCTCATGGTGCGCATGGGCTTCTTCAGAAGCAGCGGGAGCAGGAGATCCCTGTCCTCCGGATCCACTTCGGCAAGGATCTCGGAGTTCGGGGGGACGCCGGGGAGGCCGTACTTCTTGCAGAGCTTCAGCTTGAGGTTCTGCAGGGATGCCCTGTCGCGGATCCCCCCGGATTTGGCCGCGGCGATTATGTCGGCTGCGAGGGATGATACGCCGGGATCAGCCATAATACACGTTTCCGACGTCTTTGGAGGGCTTCTCCTCCTCCGGGGCATCCCCTATCAGATCCATATACTGGATCGCCGAGGAATTTATGTACCGCATCGTGCCGCCGTCGAGCTCGAAGACCATGGCGGTGCTCCCGCCCATGACTGTGATGCCTCTGAGCGTGCCTTCCGTTATGCCCTCCTTCCCATGGTGGACTACGAACCTGGATCCGGGCGCTATCGCATATCTGTCTGCCATATCACAGCCTCTCGGACATGAGACCCTGGAAATGCGCCACCGTCTTGCGGTAGTTCTCCATCGCCATCTTCACGTTGGACTCCGCGAACGCCCAGGCCTTGGAGAGGTCCCCGAACCTTATGCGGTACCCCTTGCGGATCTGGCCGTCGCATTCGACGTCCATCGTCTCCAGTATGTCCAAGGCCTTGAGCTTGTTTATATGGCGGTAGACGGTCGGTTTGGTCGTCCCAAGGAGGGCAGCCAGCTCCTCGGCGCACCACGCCTTCGACGGGAAAGCCATGAAATAATCCATGAAAAGGCGGTAAGGGACGCTTTCCCTGACCCCGATCGCGCTTGTTTTGGGGTCATACCCTTTGGGCAGATAGCCTATCTGCGTGAGGAATGTCTCGGCCACGATGTCGGGATCCGAAATCCCCACGAGCGGCGTGTTGCTGACGACCTGCATCTCGAACAGTGGTCTCACCTTTGGGCATCGGATGCGCTGTAGATTTAATTATTTTAGGTCGGAGCGCAACTGGATCCGATGCGGGAAGATGATCCGCTCAGATGGAGGTCATCAGCCTGTCCACGGCGAGTATGACGCTTTCGGTGGGGATGACGCGGGACACAGGTATGGCCAGGATCTTCTCCACTGTCGGCGCGACTATGGGGGCGCAGACGACTCCGAGAGCGCCGTCCCTCTCCGCGCGGACCGCGGCGATGATGGCGTCCTCCACGGTCGAGACCGGATATTCCTTCACGGTCACGCTCATCCCGTTGAAATCCACGGATTTCGGCAGGTTGTCGACCACGTTGGTGGACGCTATGACGGCGATGAAGCGCTTGACCTCCGGTTTGGACAGCACTTTGAGCGCTTTTACGACCTGCCGGACGGTGCGGAGATTGGGCTCCCTGCGGTCCTCCAGAAGCTTGTACATGGTGCTCTGGGAGATCCCCGCCTGCTGGCAGAATTCGTTGAGGGAGATGTCAAGCTCGTTCTCGAGGATATCGCGGAAGGCCTTCTGGAATCCGCCTTCCTCCCTCAGCATACCAGAGATGAGATCGGACACTGTCATGCCGCTTTCCTCGCGAAATCGGCCGCGTTCGTCCCGGCTATGCATCCCTGCCCGACGGCTTTGGCCACCTGCCACGGCCTTCCGGCGACGTCCCCGCAGGCGAACACCCCCGGGACCTCGGTGGAGCAGTCTGCCCCGACCCTGATGGTGTCGTCCACCTCGGGCATGACGCCCAGATCCATCGCTATGTCCGCGGAGGATTTGGCCCCCAGCTCGATGAAGACCCCGTCCGCTTCTATGCGCGTGCCGTCCTCCAGAACCAGATACTCCGCTTTCCCGCCGCCTTCGACAGCTTTGGGCTTGGAGCCGTGCATGATCGCCCCGGCGGCGACGGCTTTCTCGGCCAGATGCCTGTCCGCTTCCTGATCCCATGCGACCCAGTGGGTCTCCGAAGCGTAATGGGTCATCAGCTCCGCGGATACGGCGGCTTCCGAATCGTTCCCTATCACGGCGACCCTGCGGCCTTTATAGAAATTGCAGTCGCAGGACGCGCAGTAGCTCACGCCCTTCCCGTAGAATTCTTTCTCGCCCGGTATCCCCAGCTTCCTGCGGGATATGCCGGTGGCGATTATGACCGATCTGGCTTCGACCTCGGTGCCGTCCTCGAGCGCGAACCTGAACTTCCCGCCCTCTGCGGACGCGGATATGACGTTCTTGCCCAGGAACACGGCGCCGAAGGATTCGGCCTGGGCGATGCCTTCCGAGAGGATTTCCTCCCCCGGATGCTCGCCGGTGCCGAAATAATTCTCGATGTGCGCGCCGTGCATGGCGCTGGACGACGGCTTCCCGGCAACCAGCACCGAGACTTTCTTCCTGGAAGCGTGGATGGCCGCCTGGACCCCGGCGGGTCCGGAGCCCAATATGAATACGTCGGCGTTCATCGCTGGATTCCGAGGGCCGCTATGATGTCTTCCTTGGGCCTGAGGCCGACGAGAGAGTCCGCGAGGTTCCCGTCCCTGAATATCAGGAGGGTGGGGATGGCGCTGATGCCGAATTTGTACGCTAAGTCCTGGTTGTCGTCCGTGTTAAGCTTGGCTACCCCTACTTTCCCGTCGAGATCGGCCGCGAGCTCCTCTATTATAGGGCCCATCCTTCTGCAGGGGCCGCACCAGGGCGCCCAGCAGTCGACCAGGGCCACGGCATGCTCTTTCACGAAGCTGTCGAAATCGGATTCGCTGAGTTCGGTTACCATATGTCTCAGACCTCAATGCGAATGCACCGATAAAAAGGCATGAGTCCGGCGTGCCGGGGATGCGCCCATCGCGACGGACGCCGGGACCCTTCGGATCGTTTCAGTCGCAGTCCAGCATCTGCGACAGGCATTTCAGCCTGGGATATTCCCCGATCTTGCCGATTATGCAGTCGAGATCCTCCCCGTAAAGGTCGGAGAGCTCCATGTGGAGGAGCTCTATCCTCTCCGCCCCGCGGAAGGCCCCTTTGGCCGCCAGCTTGTTCACCGAATGCTCGTGCGGCACCACACGGTTGTCGCTGACCAGGTTGTCCGCGTGGGCGACGATCTTCTCCTCCAGGGTTCTGGGCATATAATCCCCGGACGGCAGGCCCAGCTCCTCGACGTCTACGGCATCCAGGCCGGCGCCGGTGTGCTTGCGGATGATCTCGACGATCTCCTTCGGCAGGCCCAGCTCCTCGGCTATCCCCGCACCGATGCACGCATGCATGATGGAATGGTCGACGGAGCGGCCGATGTCGTGGAGCAGGGCGCCGGCTACAACCAGATCCATGTCGGCTTCGGGGATGCGCGATGCCATCTCCTCCGCCACCGCCCTTACGGTGCAGCAATGGATTATCACGCGCCTCTTGCATCCCTTCTCGGCGAGGAGCCTCACGCATTCGGAATCGGTCGGGATTTTCGACAACCGTCTTCCCCCTCTCGTTGGGAACGACCGTGAGCTTCCCGTGGCGGTCGGAATACAGGGCCTTGCCTTCTGTGAAGCGGTCCAGGAATATCGCCAGCGCGGCTATCTCCGAGTGGGGCTGGTTCCCCACGGATACGTTGAAATCCGCGCGGTCGTAGACTTCGCGGGGAACCTTCTCTGCGCCGACGACGATCATAATGTCCTCGTCGCGGGGTATCTTCGGGAGGGCTTCGTCGACTCTCTCGCCGTACATGGTGAGATGCACCACCTTCCCTTCGAATCCGCGGATGGCGTCCTGCCATCTGACTCCGGTCTTTATCTGGTAATCCCCGCCGAATCTCTCGGCCACGCTGCGGATGTTCTCCTCCAGGACTTCGTCGTGCGTATCGACATAGATGCCTCTGGCTCCGAGGGCCCTCGAAGACAGCGCCACATGGGTGGTGACGCGCTTATCCCTTTCCGGACGGTGCCCTATCCTCATTATCCAGATGTCGGACATGGGCTTACTCTTCGCGTATGAGCTCTATCCTGTGCCCGTGGTAATCCATCTTCACCGATCTGCGGACCAGACTCTTGAGCATGGTGGACGAAAGCCCCAGGGATTCCGCCACATCGCCGGAGAACACGCCGTCCTTGCCGACTTTCTCGAGAATCTTCCGCTCGATCTCCCCGTATTCCTCATCGCCCATCATGGCCGCGGTCAGGACGTCGCTGATCTCATAGACCGGCCACTGCGCGTTTATGCTGAACGAAGTGTAATACGTGTGATAGGATTTCTCCGGATACCCGCCGTTTTTGGACATCCAGCGGGTCTCCACCAGTTTCATCTTCTCGAAGAAGACGATGGCATCCCTGCCGTCGGGACCGTATTTCTCAGCGATCTCGTCGGCGGTCCTCCACTCCAGTGTGACCTCCTTGAGGACATCCCTTTTCACGGGTGTATCAACGGACCTGAGCATAGGTACCAGCTCAGAAGGCTCATTGATCACCTTTATTCTGTTCATAGTTGCTAAAGGGTATAGAAACTATAAATAAGATAGGCGAAATACTTGCTTTTTACCCATTGGAATATTCGTAAATTATCTGTTTTTCCGCGATTTTTTGCCCGTTCAACTATTGCCGAACAACCATCCCGTTTATGCCGCCCGCCCCGGATGGAAAGGGATGCCGCGCCTGAAGGAAACGGCTCTGTCCCAACATTTATTAATCTGCCTCTGGATTCAGTCGCAATGACAGACGAAAAAGCCGAGACAGCCTGGAAGTGCCTCAGCTGCTACAGGACCTACAAAGGCCCCAACGCAGAGGAGAAGGCCCGCGCATGCTGCAACACCATCGTGCAGGGGGTCTACATCAACCAGACCAGATGGGGAAAGCACAAGTGGTACGGCCGCTGAGCCACATACCCTGCAAACAATCAGACCGCCCGGTTTTTCTTCGGGCGGCCGGTTCTTTTTTGAAAAGCCTGCTGTCCAGTGAACGGCGATGCCTGATGCGGAATATCGGCGCCGCGGGCATTTGTGGATCCATATCCCAGATTACGTGGAGCCAGATCGCTGGGAAACCGTTTTGAAGTGCAGCTGATGCAAACAAAAGTTATTAATATAAGTGTTTCATTCTGGCACTTACACAAGCCGCTGTAGCTCAGTAGGTAGAGCGTGTGACTGTTAATCACAAGGTCCTCGGTTCAAATCCGTGCGGCGGCGCCATTTTTCCTTATTTCATATTTAAGTAAGTTGATTTTTCGGTCATGGAAAGACATCCAACAGATTTTTCTCTAGTATAACGTTTCTAAATTAAATTAATTAATATAGCGATAGTCCTATTTCGTACCAAAGGAATGGTGG
>JAEEGL012670802.1_pt1 | contig 21158 bp, 11 predicted proteins | sample 9134231 | NCBI WGS metagenome assembly JAEEGL01 (sample SAMN16246548, study PRJNA631951) | gut metagenome | biome: gut microbiome; feature: rumen; material: fiber-attached | host: Bos | place: Iran: Karaj | collected 2018-10 | reverse complement strand
GACTACATCGAAGAGAAGATCATCCCTGCCGATCCGTTCAACACCCTCGACCAGGAAGGCGTTGGTCAACTCGTCAAGTTGGGTGTCCAGCGTGGCCGTAGCCAACGCGCTAACCTCAAGTGCGGCGTCTGTGGTGAACACGGCGGTGATCCCGCTTCAGTCCACTTCTTCTACAAGGCAGGCTTGAACTACGTGAGCTGCTCGCCATTCCGCGTGCCCGTCGCACGTCTGGCTGCTGCTCAGGCTGCTATTGAGGAAGAACGCAACAAATAATTTAGAATTCTTAATTTAGAATTTAGAGCCAGCCCCCGATTTCTCGGGGGCTGGATTTTTTGTAATAATTATGATTATTCTATACCAGGCCTAACTATTATTATTTATTTAAAAGCTATAGCCAATGTTTAGTGTTGCCGCATATCCAGCCCATCTACAATCCATGTAATCGCCGAACAAATATAGTCCATTTTTGAACTTATAGCCCATTCGGCCATTAAATCCAGGTTCGTTAAACGTATCAGCCCATCCACCTCCAAAATAAAGCGATCCACCATCATCAAAATTAATTAGAAAGAGAGGACCTGCTTCTAAAAAAGCATCACTCGGAGCCTCCGGCGAATAACCGACAGAGAAATAAATACCAAAATTTACGTATTTCCCTAATGGAAACGCCATATCAAAACCACCAGTAATAGCAAAATCACCATCGCTTTTACAGAATTCGCCTGCTCCCACGTTCAAACCTACAAACCATTTATTTCTAGGCTTTTTTGACTGATAAGTCCAAGCCACCCTTCCTTCAAAAGAATTAGGCACATAGCATTCCATTACCACAAAATTGCCAATGAGTCCTTTTGCAATGTCTTTGAATTCCTGTCCTAGCTCCGAAACATCATTCAGCAACTTAAACTCTCCAAGACTATTGCCGATTTGATTAAACTTTCCCAACTGGGCCTCCGTCACAATATCATCGCCACGTACGCCACGGATTTTTGATTGGAGAGGGATGTTGTCAATCTTTTTGTCTTTCATTTTGCTTTGCACCACGGCATAATACTCTTCCGCTGTCTTGATACCCTTGCTTTCTGAACGTGATGTTTGATCAAGGCCATCCGTAAAAGTCACCATAATAGCAGAGGAAAGCGGTTCGTCTTTTGGAATCGAATGAGCGCAGAAATACTCCATAGAGTCAATAGCTTTATCCATGGCATAATATAACGCTGTGCCATTTGCAATATGTTGTCTATCGATAAACTCACACATATCATTTGATGAATAGCTATTTAAACTAGTAATCGGAAAGAACTCCGTTTCACCAATTTTTGAAAAAGCCACAACACCTATCTTGACCTGACCATTACCATTAGATGCATTCAGCATATCCTTTATAAAATCCTTTGCTGCTCCTTGTACTTTCCTAAAGTCACTCTTCAACGACGAACTACAATCAAGCACAAGCATTAACACCATGGTTTTATTGTCAGGTACTTTCGCGTTTCCTTGGCGTGTTTCTCCATCAGGTTGCCACTCCATAATAGATTCATCAAAACGCCAGAAATCCAGTTCTGCTCCAATGCCTCCTGGATAATTAGTGAAATAATGTTCAAATTGGAATAAAACATCTTCAAACTTAGTGTCTTCACCAATCCAGATTGCATTAGAATTATCAGAGTTATCAAAACTGATACCTCTTGTTAGGATATTGCTAAGTTTGTAAACAGGTTTCCCATTTGGTCCCTGATTAATAGAAAGATTGCCTTTGATGTAATACTCGGCAACATCGGGATTCGTTCTTGACTGTGCCACTACAATGATGGAAATCATCATTCCGATAGCAAAAAGGAATAGTCTTTTCATGTGTATAGTATTTAAGTTAGTAGTCATTTTTCCGTCAAATACCCAAACCCGGAATGAAACATTTCTAGTTTTTTACTACCTATAGAAAGAAAGCGTGGTGTCTTTCTCTGCTTGCTGTCTCATTAGGTCCTCGGAAAACCTCCCTGATAACAAACAGTCCAGACACCCACGCTTTAGTACGTGGGCATCTGCCGCTGCTTTGTTTTCGATCAGGGTTGTGATTGAATTTCCGAGGTTCAATGAGACCCAAAACAAGCCGGCAAACGCCTTCTTTCAATATGTATGTCCAACCCACAGGGGTTAGATGTAAAGATTTGATAAAACAACAATAATTCTTGAAAGAAACAAAAGGAAGCCAGCCAACTGACGGAATGAAAATCAGCCAACTGACGGAATGAAAATCATAAAAACACTTGACAATCAATAAAAAAGCACTACTTTGGCAGTATCAAAAAACAATCCTATTGGATATAGGTCTCTCTTATAAACCCAGAATCGCAGACAAGTTGTTGCAAGAGCAACTTGAAGCTGTGGGAGTAGTGTTGATTGATGGGTCGAAATGGTGCGAAAAAACAACGACGGCAGAACATATGCCTATCAACGTCCAGACGGCGTACTGGTTGTCCCCATCGGATGCTTGAAAGATTAAGCCCCATTAGGTCCTTGCGCAAAAGCGTAAGCAGTAACGAAGCCGATGTTTACTTATAGGTCATTCGCCGTCCCTGCGCTTTTTGTATGCATAGGCTGCGCCAAGGCCTAGTAGCAGCAACATGCCTTCGCCGAGCGGGACATTAAAATTGTCAGACGAGCCGTGGCCTGGAAGACCAGGAAGCAATCCTTGTGTCCTGTCGTTCTCATCGAGCGCCCAGTAGGCCGAACCGTAGTATTCCTCGTCGCTGACAGCACCGTAACCGAACAGGCCGCCTTGGGCATAACTGTTGTATACGAAGCAAACGACTATTGCAAGAGCCAAAATTATCTTCTTCATGGTATGATGATTTTTTGAGATTTCACATTGTTGTTATTGACGAGACGCAAAACATAGACACCTGAGGCCATCCCCTCTGTGGAGACAGTGCCTGCACCGGCTCGACCGGTGATGAGGCGACCCGTCAAATCCATAATTTGAACACGGGCGTTCTCATCCACATCCGTGAGGATGATTTGTCCGTCGCCGACATAGGCGAACGGGGCGGCCACCGCCTCCTCCCCCACGTCCGTGGACACCTTGAACTCCAGCCTGAAACGGGCAGCGGACTCGTTACCCGTGGCATGGAAGCCATATTCGTCCTGCTGAAGCAGGTCGACCACGCTACCCGCGACGTTGTCGATCAAACGCAGATAGCTGAAACTCGAGTCCTTCACCTTAAATGAGACATTGAAGTCGCCTTCCCGTCTGTTGTCGAAGAACAAACCGACCGACTCGCATGACTCATCCAAATGCGCGATGGCAAAGTCCTCACCCTTGAAACGGATTCCGATACCAGGAGCATCTGACAGGTTGTTCATTTTATTCAATCCAATGCCTTCGCTGAAATAAACGAACGAACGGTCTTCGCAATTGTTTCCCTTCAAATACACATCAATCCGTCCCGAGGCCGACTTCGCACCACTCGATTCCGTCGTTGCCTCCGTTGTGCTTTTAACTATGCTAACGTTGTCGGTGGTGGTGGTCTTCACCAGGATACCCTGACCCGGCATGATGCCGTCCTCATAGGTATGGACGTGCCAGGCACCCTCGTTGTCGAGTGTATAGTAGCCCGAGGCGAGGTTGGCATTGTCGATGGCACCTCCATTGCCTTTGTAGATGACATGCGGGAACGGGTTGCCGATAAGGTTGAAACCCTTGAGGTCGCCTGCACTCGCAGTGAAGGTCACGGGGACTGTGACAGCAGCGTTGTTCAAGATGCCCACGAACTCAGGCGTGGGTGTGCTGTTATTGGCATAAAGGTATCCCCGTCCATTCTCAAACGTAGTGAAGGCTCCAGCCTTGTAGTTCTCCCACTCGTGGGTCGGCTCGTTGTAGCGGAACAGATCGTACTCCGGTGTAAGGAAATCACTTCCTTCAATGGACATCTCATTCACGGGCGAGGCGATGGCATACCAGCCGTCGGGATTATTTGCGCCATAAGCGACAATATTCTTCACTGCCGTTGCCTCAACATTGGCCGAGGCATTGATGAGCTGGGCTCCGTCCTGAAGGACCAAGCCCGTCGCGACGGTATTGGTCAAATCGCCAGTGACCGTAAGGGTCTTGCCTGATTGAATTGTGAGTGCAAAGCCATTGCTGATGGTCAAGTCTGCAACCTCGACGTTTTGGTCAAGGGTGCAGTTGGCATCAATAATAACCTCATCCGACGCGCCAGGCAACGCTCCTCCCTCCCAATTGGAGGCAGTGCTCCAGTTGCCGGCGGTGGTGAAGTGGACAGCAGTGACAGGTGGTGTTGGAGTAACAAACGCCAACTCAAACCAATCGGTAGTACCCGCTGGAGGAATGGATGCATTGCTCTCAAATGTCACTGTATTGACACAATCCAAGTCCAACTCCTTATCATTGACTTGATCATAGAGGCGGAATGTGATGGTCTCTCCACTAGGCACATCGCTTAAGATAGTCACAGTTACAACATATTGATTTGTTGGTGGGAAATACTGGGCACAATAGCTGTATGCACGACTTTCATCGCCGCAAAATGCACCGACCTGTAGTGTGGTGAGCTGTTGTTCTACTCCATCAATTAAAATCACACCATTTACAGTCATGTTGTATTGATAACCTGACGTTGGTGTCCAATGATAATTTTGCGCCTTGGCGATTCCTAAAATCGCCATGACAAATAAAAGTAAGAATGCCTTTTTCATAGCTTTAATTATTATGCAATTTAAATTATCTTACGACCAATTTGCATCGATAAACATTCCCAGTTCTAGTCACCAATTCCATCGTATAAATACCCGATGTTGAAGGGGCCTTTATGGACGAAAGGGCAACATCTCCCGATTCAGACGAAACCATAGCACCCATGGCATCATAGAACACAACCTTATTCGGCAACTCGTTATCTGAGAGCAACAATGTTAGCTTTTGGCCGCGTTCAACAGGATTGGGATAGATCGTTACCACTCCGAAGCCCTGTGACATCTGGTTGAAATGCAAAGTAAACGGATTGTCGAGGCTGCCCACAATATCATCGGTTTTAAAAACAATACCATTCTCGCTATTCATAGTCTCCTTTTCTTGATTAATGAGTTTGAAACCGACATGCTCGCCTTCCATTCCGCTGACGGTCATCATGACATAGTAACGGTCAAGCGGCTCAAAATAGATCAAGCGGGCACTGCCACGGCACTCGCCGTCAACAAAAGCCCCCACCTCAAGACTTTCATCCCTTTGTTCTTTTCCATTGACAGACACCATAGCCATCACAACTAAATTATGGGCATAAGCATGGGTATTGGCGTTCCATTGAAGTGGATCTTCGTTGACAACAGCAACGATTTCCCTGTTATTGGCAAAAGTCAAAGTCTTATTCTCGACGGCATTGGAATAATACATGTACATATTACCAGGCGAAAGCACTGGAGTCGTCGGGAACCAACCATATCCTGAGTAGTACGTAGACGTCCATCCCTGTCCTTTTATAACATCGTTGGATTCTGGAGAAACTCCGCCCATTGCAACAGATACAGATTGAGTCGCACCAACTGGATAACCAATCCAATTCCAATTGGATTCGATGGTTATTGGATGATCAGAAGGATTGGCAACAGAACCTGTCATGGTGATGCTGCATGGATCAGACACCCTAACCATATACCCATTCTCATTCTGCAATCCCGCTGTTGTCAAAGTTCCAAACCAATAGTCATATCCGATTGTCTGATAATAGTTCTGCATGGAAGCGGACTGAGACTTGACCTCTAGGCCATAATGCCCAAGGCTGTTCTCAAGCATCGTTAGTCCATTCAATCCAGAGAGTTCTATCGCGGTGCTCCACCAATGCCATCCGGCAGACAATGCCGTCACTTCCACCCTGTCAAAAACAGCTATAAGAGTGACAGATTCCGTAACCTCAAACGAATAGGGATTATCCGTTGAAACCATTACTCCATTGTCTGACCATCCGACAAATGCATATCCCTCATTAGCAGATGCCGTCAAAGTCGCTGTCGTGCCCCAATCATAATCACCTGCTCCCGCAACGATTCCAGCTCCGTCAGGAGACAAAGCCACCGAAACATTGTTTGTGTTACAGAATGCAAACGGGAACCAATCATTCACTCCTATCATCGCATTACTCTCAAAAGTAACTGTGCTGGCACAATTCAAAGCCATTTCTTGTTGAGTATGATGATCATACAAACGGAATGTGATGATCTCTCCACTATCCGTATTGCTTCTGATGGTCAACGTCACCACATACTGTTGTGTAGGTGGGAAAAATTCGGCACAGGCACTGGCACGGCACTCATCGCCAAAGAATGCGCCAACCTCCAAGGTAGCACACATTTGTTCAACACCATCAATAAGGACAATACCATACACGCTCATATTGTATTGGTTGCCTGAAATAGGCGTCCAGTGATTGACTATCGCCTCAAAATTCGCCACTATAGACCTATCGTTTGTCGTGGTGAACGAATAGGTTTCATCTGTTGAGACAACAGTTCCGCCCTCTGTCCAGTTACGGAACAAAGCACCTGTATTGGCTGTAGCGGTCAACGTCACTGTCTCTCCATAATAATAGGTCCCTCCTCCTACAACAGTACCCAGTGAAGCATCGTTTGCCACGGCAGTGATTTCATAGGAATTAAGGCTGAAGTTGGCCTGGTATTCACCAGACTGAATAGCTGTAAAGGTATATTCTTGGTTGGTCGATACCTCAACATTATCTTTCGTCCAATTCACAAATGAGTAGCCTGTTGCTGGTGTCGCCGTCAAGGTACACGTTGCGTTATGGTTATAAGTGCCATTGCCGGTCACTGTTCCTCCTTCAGAAGGATTTGCTACGGCAGTGATTTCATAGGAGCAAGATGCATCCACCTGGCAGTTTGTGAACTCGCTCCATCCAGTTGCCGACGCATAAGCGGCGGTGGTGCCACAGGGAACTGTGACAGGGATGTCAACAGAAACATTCTCAAAAACATTATCTCCCAATACGGGTGGCACTTCAGCAAGCACAGTGATAGCTTCAATCCCATATCCTCCCATATAGGCCCCGTATCCAATAGACACTATCGACTCAGGGATGGTAATTTGATGCAAGTCACTTCTGAAACGGTACGAGAACGCGTATGCTCCAATAGAAGTCACTGTATTGGGAATAACTGTTGAAATACTGCCAGCGATAAGAGTGTTTGTGTTTGTCTCAACGATGGCATTGCAGTCATTGCGAGAGTCATACACCGTATTCCCAGTAGCAACGGTAATTGAAGAAAGTTCAACACAAGCATAGAATGAAGTAGAGTAGATAGTTGAGACAGATTCTGGAATATCCACTGTTTCAATGGCACTATTGGAAAAAGCATTACTTCCTATTGCAACAACCGTATTGGGAATGATTGTATTCTTACAGCCTCTAACCAAGCAATTCTCACTAGTTAGTATAAGAGCGTTACAATTGTTGCGAGAGTCATACACGGCATTTCCCTCTTCCACAACAAGCGTTTCCATATTAGGACAGTTCAGGGCTGAAGGATCAATGCTATTCACTGACGCAGGAATGGTTATTGCAAGAAGGCTACGGCAGTCATAAAACGCTTCGACTCGCAATTCCGTGACAGTGTTAGGCAACACCACCGAGGACAAACTATGGCACCACAGGAAGGCATCTGCCCCAATGGCGGTCAGTCCTGTGAAGAATTGCAACTCATCAAATGAGGTAATGGTATAATTGGCCGCGAATTTCATGCCAAGGTCTGTCACAGCGGCAGCCTCAGCATAGCTCAGTTCACCATCGTTGTTGGTATCCCAATTTGTCACACAGATGGCTTTCACATTAGCATCGGCAAAGTTGATTGGAAGGTTGGCATCCTCAATAATATTGGTAAAATCACTCCAGCCATTCGCAACCTGATAGTCTGCCGCCGATCCCAAAGGAACATAAACGGGGATGGTTTTGTCCACATTGTAGAAGGCATTATTCCCCACAGTTGGTGGAGTCGTGGCCAATGAAGTAATCGAGGTTAATTTGTTGCAATAATAAAATGCTCCACTCCCGATGGACGTTACAGAACCAGGAATGGTAAAGGAAGACATTCGATTACAATTAGTAAACGCATAGGCCTCAATTGTAGTTAAAGAGTTTGGAAGGTCAACTGTTGTGAGACCATAACAATAACCAAACGCATACTGGTTTATACTCGTAACCTGGTTTGGAACAACTATCGAGGTGAGGCCTGTGCAATTATAAAACGCATATTCACCGATTACAGTGATATCGTCAGGAATAATTGAATTTTTACATCCTACAACCAGTTTATTTGTTGAGGATTCTATCATAGCATTACAATGATCTCTCGAATCAAACACGGGGTTATTTTCTGACACGGAGATTTGCTCGAGCAAATGACAACTTCCAAAGACATTCGTTCCTAATACCACTACCGATTCAGGAATGGTTATAGATACAATATCCGTTTGTATAAAAGCATAATCAGCCAACGCTGTCACCGTATTAGGTATAGATGAATTTTTGCATCCAACCAGAAGTGTATTTGAACTTGTTTCAATAATAGCATTGCAATTATTTCTTGAATCAAAAACAGCATTCACTTCAGCAACAACGATTTGCTCCAATCCAGTGCAATACCTAAATGCACTATAGCCAATTGACGTTACAGTTTCAGGAATAACAATTGAAGTCAAGCCACTACAACTAATAAAAGCCGAAGATTCAATTGTTGCGATGGAATTGGGTAATTCAATGGATACAAGTCGATAGCAATTATTGAATGCATTGTCGCCAATTGTAATTACTGAACTTGACAACTCAATATTAGAAAGAGAAGAAGCAAATGCGAATGCGTATGAATTAATGACCGAAACCGAGTTGGGGATAGCTATCGATGCCAGACTGGAACAAGAATAAAACGCGTGATCGCCAATTTCAGTCAACCCTGTAAAATATTGCAGTTCATCGAATGAAGTTATCGTTTTATTGTTCTTGAACACTTCTCCCAGGTCTGTCACAACCGATGCTTCAACATAACTCAGCTCACCGTCGTTATTGGTATCCCAGTTGGCCACACAAAGGGCTTTCACGTTGGCATCAGCAAACGGAATTGAGGCGTCAGCAGAGAAAACGGCCATCAGATTGCGATCTCGGTTCACAGTAAAAGAGATCTCGTTGTTATACGATAAAGTGGCGCCATTCTCCATCCAATAGCGGAATGCGTATCCTTCGTTGGCGATTGCCGTCACCGTACATGTTACGCCATAATCATAGGTGCCGGCACCTGTCACCACGCCCGCTTCGTCAATATCTTTTGTCACACTTACAGTAAATGAGTCATCATGATCAATGCCAAGGATAATTTGATTCTTTACCGACAAAGTTGTGCCGGTATAGAGCGAAAGATTTTTGGGGTCATAATTTGTTCCATCACTTCGAACATAAATCGACTGTTGGGCATTGGCATTGTACACACGGCATTGCATCCCGCTAGAATAAGAGTTCGAGTTGTCGTCAACAACAAGAACCGTATTGGAATTACCGTCACAAATGAACGGAGTGGTAAGAGTGATTACCGTCCAATCACCTCTGACCATTGTCACGTCTCCACTAAACACCAAATCGTTTTCGGAAACGGCCACCCAATCTGTGCCATTGTTGAAAACCCTTTTGGCCGTCGGTTTTAAATAAATTGAATAATTACGTGTTTTCTCAGTTCCAGCATTAAAGAAAGCTATACTGTGAATCTCACCCACCCCGATTTCTTCAGCAGTATAGATCTGTTGGGAGAGCGAGTATTTATAATAATTGGAGTTACTTGGAATATCACTGCTCACTTCTTCACCCTCGCCCAAATAAAGACCATCAACAGCGATAAAATTAGCTACATATTCACCTCCAAGAACAACATTGAAAGAATACGAGGCGTTGCATGATAGAACTTCACCATTTCTTGTCCATTTTGTAAACAGATAGCCTTGGTTAGGTGTCGCCAAGATGGTACAGGTTTCACCCACATTGTAAGTTCCAGCACCAGAAACGGATCCGCCTTCGTTATTATTAACCGATACCGTTATTGCCTGCTCACAATCATCTTCAAAAGTTTGATAATTGCCAAAAGCACTCCAACCTGTTGCATTGCCATACGCATCAATTGCTTCACAATGTACCGTTACAGGTATGCTCTTATCGACACCATTAAACACATTATTTCCATTCAACGTAGGTGGAATTGATGCAAAAATATTGATTGACGACAGATTGCTGCAGCCTTCAAAGGCACTGTATCCTATAGTTCTGACCGAACTTGGGATTTCCAAAGCTGTAAGACTTTTACAATTATTGAATGCATTATTACCGATTCTTATAACAGAATTGGATATAACTGAACTCTTACAGCCGACAACCAATTCATTATAATCCGTTCTAACAATCGCATTACAATTATCCCTTGAATCATAGACAGGATTGCCTGAATGAACTATTATTTGTTCTAGACCGTTATATCCAAAAGCACTCACCTCAATAGATCTTACTGAAGCAGGTATCGCCAAAGAGACAAGCCCGGTATGGCCATAAAACGCATTGCCACCTATCGATTGAACTGTATTGGGAATAATGGTATTCTGGCACCCCGCAATTAATTGATTAGTTTTCGTATTAATGATGGCATTACAGTTATTCCTTGAATCGTAATATTCATTCCCTGCCGCGACCGTGATCTGTGCCAATTCAGAACAAGATTTAAACACACCAGCACCTATTGATGACACGGATTCAGGAATAAAAACAGATGTCAAACTATAACAACCATTAAAGGCATATGACTCAATCGTTTTCAGACCTTCAAAAAACTGCAACTCATTAAAGGAAACAAGATTTCCTTTGTATTCGAAAACATCGCCCAAATCCGTTACCCTCGCTGCTTCTACATAGCTCAATTCACCATCGCCGTTGGTGTCCCAATTGGCCACACATAGTGACTTAACATTTTCATCAGCAAAAACAATTGGATCCAATGAATAAAAATTAGCAATCAGATTATGGTTTTTTAGCACAGTAAATGTGTAAGATAACTCTGTTGAAACCACGTTTCCTTTTTCCGTCCAATTCAAAAACTCATATCCAGAATTAGGAGAAGCTGTCACTGTACATGAAGTGTTTATTAAGCAGGTGCTACCTCCATTCACCGTTCCTCCACTCGGTGTATTCGGTTCAACTGAAACAGTATAAGTCGTATTTGGGTCAATAATATCCAGAATAATCTGATTCTTCTTGAGAACTCGATTTCCGGTAGATGCCACAATGTTCAACGGATCCAAAACATCAGTGGTACTGTAAACATACAAGGCCTGATAGCCATTGCCATCATACGCTCGTCCAAAAACAGGATTTCGCTTACCCGAATTATCAAACACAACAAGCACTAAATTGGAATTGCCATCATAATTAAAAGGTGAGTCAAATTCCAACGTTGTCCATTTTCCAATTGGAAAAACGAACTGTCCACTATATACCATATCGGATGAAGAAACACTCTCCCAGTCTGATACAGATTCAAAAGAACTCTTTGTGGTGTGCTTCAAATAAACAGAATAAGTGGATGTTTGTTGATTACCATCGTTATAAAAAGCAATACTATTGATATAACCTGCACCCCCAATCTCATCAGCAGTATAAATCTGCTGGGTTACAGATGATTTAACAGAAGTGCTAGTACAACCTGGGAGAGCAGAGGCATAATCCTCTCCAGAGCCAATATAGACACCATTCTGAACAATAAGATTTGCGACATATTCAACATTTTCTGTTGCCACAAAGGAATACGACATCGTAGTATGCTCAAGTGCCCCCTCCTTGGACCAATTCTCAAACAAATAGCCTTCGCTCGGAGTGATCGACAATGTACAAGTCGTCCCTCGATCATAATAACCAGTACCCGTAATAGAGCCGCTACCTTCAATATTAACCGTAGCATTAATAGCATACTTCACATGGTCGAATTCAAGGACCGTCTGTCTGTTATTGGCATCGGTCATTGTCAACGACAAATCCATGTTATAGTTTTGAGGAGCATTCCCATCCAAAGTCACATGGTATTCAGCGTAACTTTGACCACCAGAGGCAATGTTTCCAAAAGACTTGGTCGTCTCGTTAAGCGTAAGATAACTGTAATTCGTGCCCAAAACCCCCACTAATAAGTTTGCTTGGGTATTTCCACCATTCTCTACATAGATCCTTAGATCAGCACTTTCACCCGGCTCGAGACTGCCGCTACCATTATCATCGTTAAGAACAACCAGTTCTTTGTAATGTAAAAGATAATCATAAACAGTAACACTAAAAGGAATGACACCGACCGTCTCGTCATTCACTTTCATCTCTATTGTGAAGGCAACAACTGTTCCTGACACCGCTTCACTATCAAGTGAAAACGAGAAAGCGTTTTCAATGGTTTGAGTCTGTTGTCCGTTGAAATGCGGCAATTGCACAGTTCCATTGGTAATACTGACATGATTTGATTCTGTTGACAAAACCAGCGAGGCATTGTCAATGGATAAATCGGAATCGTTCAACAAGGTGAGATCAACACTCACTTGTTCTCCTGGATTCAACAGATGGTCGTTGTTACCCCGGGAATCATTAATGGAAAACGAATTAAGCTTCAAAGAACCCGAAGGCATATTGCTAATGGCTGCCATTACATCGATACGTCCTGTTCCAGTAAGGTTGCTTTTAGTGTCGGACAATGGAATTGATGTCTCTTCCAACAACTTGCACATTTCAGCAGGTGTAACGTTAGGATCCTTACTCAAAATCAAGGCCATACAACCTGCCACACATGGAGTAGCCATTGAGGTGCCACTCATAAGAGTATATCCCGTATTGCTTGAATAACCTGCCGACTTAATTCTAACACCAGGGGCACAGACATCGGGTCGGATAAGGCCAAATTCGACGGTACTATTTGGTGAATAGAGATAGTCAGCAAACTCGGTTTCGGCCCAAGTCACTGGACCGCGAGAAGTAAAAGAAGCTGGGCTGTCATTATAATCGACAGCTCCCACACATACCGAACAGCTCAAACCTCCTGGATTAAGCGCCTGTTGCGGGTCAAGGTAAGGAGGTGGGCAACTACCAGGCACTCTTACATTATTAGGAATAGGATAAGAAACCAAATCTTCTCCCTCATTTCCAGCAGCTATAGCAGCCACCACCCCAGCATCCAGAATACTAACACAAGTATTTCTAAAGAGCATACAAGTTGAAATGTCTGGATTAGGAAAACCCAACGACATACTAATCACATCACAGCCATGTTCCACCGCCCATTGCATGGAATTTATTACTTCAGATGGCAATCCCCCGCCCAGAGAATTCAAGCATTTTAGAATCATCAAAGTCGCATCAGGTGCCATACCTGTTTGCGAGCCAGCCGACCCATCCCCGCAAATCGTCCCAGCACAATGGGTGCCATGGCCTTTGTCATCCATGGGATCGTTATCGTTATTCACAAAATCCCAACCATGATAGGGGAATTCCTCGCCACCATCCCATAAATGATCGGCTAAATCAAGATGGTCATAGTTTACTCCCGTGTCGATAACAGCCACCACAATGCCTACTCCCGTGTATCCTAACGACCACACTTCATTCGCTCTTACCTGAGAGATATTCTGCGTAATCTCTCTTGTGTTACTTGCGGGCTTCGATTCTTCATCAAACAGCATATATTCTTCTTTATCAAAGCCAATAATCTCAATATCCTTACGTTGAGACAACTCTTCAATAGCGGATTTCGTCGCTGAAAAGCTCAGTGCATTGGCCACCCACAACACAGTGGGCTCCGTTGTCACACCATCTTTTTCCATTGTAGCCAGAGATTTCTTGATATCATACTGAGAAGCCTCTGCAAACTGTTTCAACTCGTTGACCACATAAGCGCGCCTGTCACTCCGACTTGAATAAAAACTGGCTTGGCGATTCAGTTGGGTCCTGTTATATTGAGATTTCATGATGACAAACACCTTGATTTTTTCATCCTCTGAACGTCGGTTCATTTCTTCCCTCAACGGGGCATCAATGCTTTGTGCTAAGGCACAAACATTAACTACCGCTAACAGGAAGAATAAAATCAAGGACCGTCCTTTTTGAATAAAAACATACTTGAATACGTTTTCTCGTAAACTTGTTTTCATATTTATATTATTTTATTGATGTTACATCTCTTATCTAGCATCTATATTCTGAAAACTGTCATCACTCTTTAACAAACCTGACCATCATGATTTGGTCTTCAGTGATGACCTTCACCAAATACAAACCTGAAGCAAGGTTGTTCAATGGAATCTCAACTTTCATGGTTTCCACCTCCACTCTATCCACACAAATGCCAACAACAGAATATATTTCACAGCCAATAATATGATGCTCACTCTCGACAAACAACTTATCATGTGCCGGATTTGGATAAGCAATCACGTTCTTGGCATCCATTTCTTCAACATCGGTCAAAACAGCCAGATGAGCCACCAGTTGCCTGTTGCTGGTAGCCGTGAATGAATAGGACGATTCTTGTGAAACCACCTCGCCGTTTTCCGTCCACTTCAAGAATGAATAATTTTCGCCAGGAGTCACTACAACGGTGACTAACGACCCATAATCATAGGTTCCACCGCCAGTCACCGAACCACCTTCCAAAGGATCGGAGGAAACGCCTATCGTGAAAGTCATGATCGAAAAATAAGCCACATAGGAAGCGTTTTCTGTCACTGTAAAGCTGATGGAATTGTTGGTAGACACCACCTCGTTATTCTTGGTCCAATGGACGAACTCATATCCCGTATTGGGAACAGCGGTCAAGGTACAAACCGAACCCTGTTCATAGTTTCCAGCACCCATAACGGAGCCTCCTTCTGTCGGATTAGCGGAAGCCGTGATGGTATAGTTGTTTGTTTGAACGATGAAATGAGCCACATAGGTGGCGTCTCCTGTCACAGTGAAGCTATACGATGGATTGGAGGAGATTACCGCACCGTTCTTGGTCCAATTGACAAAGATGTATCCCGTATTGGGTGAAGCCGTCAAGGCACAAAGCGCTCCTTCAAGATAGGTACCACCGCCCGAGACTGTGCCGCCAATGTTTGGATCAGCCGTCACCGTGATGGTATAACTGGGTATCACAGTGAAGTTAGCCACCAAGGTTCGGTCGCTATTGACGGTGAACGTATAGTTGGCATTGGTAGAGACCACAGTGCCGTTTTCCGTCCAGTTCGTGAAAAGGTATCCGCTATGGGTTGTGGCCGTCACTGTACAGCTTTGGCCTTGAGTGAAGGTACCACCGCCCGTGACTGTGCCGCCACTGCTCGGATTAGCCGAGACTGCTATTGTGTAATCTGGCAAAATAGCGAAATGTGCCACATAGTCGGCTGTTTCAGTCGCTGTAAAACTAAAAGTGGCATTGGTGGAAACCACCGTGCCATTCTTGGTCCAGTTCGAAAAACCATATCCCGTATTGGGCGTAGCCACTAAAGTACAAGTCGTACCCACAATGTGAACTCCAGCTCCCGTCACCGAACCACCTTCCAACGGCTCGGCAGCCGCAGTTATAGTACAATAACACGATTCATCCTCGTAAATGCCGGTGAATTCATTCCAACCGTATGCAGCATTATAAGCGCCAACCGTTCCACACGGGACATGCACGGGAATGTCATTAGGAACATTCTCAAAAGCATTGTTGCCTAATACTGGAGGCACCTGGGCCAATACCTTGATGGAATCTATCGCATTCCCGCCCAAATAGGCGTAGGAACCAATAGATGTTACCAATTCTGGAATAACGATAGCACTCGTATCATTCCAAAAACGGTATGAGAAAGCATAGGTTTCAATGGCCGTCACGCTACTGGGAATAACCGTAGTTTTACTACCTGCGACAAGCTTATTTGAACTTTTCTCAATGATCGCATTGCAATTGTTCCTCGAATCATAAACGGGATTGTTTGGATTCACGATGATTTCCTCAAGGCCAGAACAAGCGTAAAACGATGTGTATGAAATGGATGTAACTGATGCAGGAATAGTAATGGATGTAAGAGCTCCCATGGTTGAAAACGCATTCCAACCAATAGAAGTCACCGTATTGGGTATAATCGTATTCTTGCATCCCTGTATCAAAGTATTGTCATTGGTCCTGATGATGGCATTGCAGTTGTTTCTTGAGTCATAAACCGGGTTCCCTGCTTCCACAACAATTTGTTCCAAAGCTTCGCAAGTGCTGAACGAGGAACTGCTGATCGAAACCACTGATTGCGGTATACTGATGGAAATCAAACTCCGACAATCATAGAAGGCCAAATCTATGGTTGTAACACTGGCAGGGATAATCACCGAGGTCAAATTGTGGCACCAACCGAATACATACTGGCCTAAAGTAGTCAACCCCGTAAAATACTGCAGCTCATTAAACGTAGTTATGGAATAATTGCTTTTAAAGGCTTCTCCAAGGGTTGTTACTGCAGCGGCCTCTGCATAACTCAATTCCCCGTCTCCGTTAGTGTCCCAATGTTCAACACAGATGGCTTTCACATTGTCATCGGTAAAAATGATGTTAGCTGCGTTTAACTTTGTAATACCTACCACACTCAACAGCAGGATAAACAGGACTGAAAAGTACGTCCTTTTTCGAAATGACTTATTTTCCATTTTCTTGTCGATTACTCTTTAATTATTTGTTTCGTTACAAGCCCATTGTCGGTTACCATGCGCAGCATGTAGGTTCCCGGGGCATAGTCGCCCAGGTCAACCTGCTGAACATCGCCTTCGACTGCTGTCAAAAAAGACTTAGCAATAGTTTTCATAAGAAGTAAATATCATTCATTTTTTTTACTTTTTGATGTAACATTTCCATTATTTCGCTACATACAAAAAGAAAGCGGGGTGTCTTGCATCACCGTTGATGTGGTTAGGTCCTAGGAAAACCTCTCAAAAACAACGGAAATGACTGACACCCACGCTTTATGCGTGGACATCTACCGTCGCATTGTTTTTGTTTTGAGGTTATTGAATTTCCTAGGTTCAACTACATCAAAAACAAGCGTGGCAAACGCCTTCTTTAAATATGTATATCCTGCCTTCACCAAAAATAGATTCAGCAAGACGGGACAAAGATAGTAAAGATTTGATAAAAACAACAATAATTCTTGAAAAAAATAAAAGGAAGTCAGCTAACTGACGGAATGAAAATCAGCCAACTGACGGAATGAAAATCAGCCAACTGACGGAATAAAAAACACAAAAACACTTGACAATCAATTAAAAAAACATTATCTTTGCAGCATCTAAAAAACCATCCATAATGGATGAAGGTATCACTTATAAACCCAGAATCGCAGACAAGCTGTTGCAAGACCAACTTGAAGCCGCAGGAGTAGTGTTGATTGATGGGTCGAAATGGTGCGGAAAAACAACGACGGCAGAACATATCGCCAAAAGCGTGCTCTATATGGATGACCCAAAAAAGAAAAACGATTACATGCTTTTGGCTGAAAGCAATCCAGAGCTGTTGTTTGAAGGTGAAGAGCCGAGGCTATTGGACGAATGGCAGGTGGCTCCCCAGCTTTGGGATACGGCTCGTTATTTGGCTGACAGGAAAAAGGGGACCGGACATTTCATCTTCACAGGTTCAGCAGCCCCTGCAGATGACAGTAAAATCAACCATACGGGAACTGGTCGTTTCGGGTGGGTGACTATGCGACCCATGAGCCTATGGGAGTCGCAAGAGTCCAATGGCAGCATCAGCATGTTCAACCTGTTTTCAGGACAAATGAAAGCCGCCATTGCTCCCAACACTCCATTGGAAGAAATCGCATACATGCTTTGCCGGGGCGGCTGGCCCGGTTCATTGGAACTGAAACGCCCCGCTGCATTGAAATAAGCGAAGAACTATGTGGATGGCGTTTGCAAACGAGATATTTCCCGAGTCGATAATGTGAAGCGTGATGCCGCCTTTGCCTTACGGTTGATGCGTTCGTATGCCAGGATTCAGGGAAGCCAGACACCCATTAGCGCTATCCATGCAGATATGGTGGCCAACAAGGATGGTTCAATAAGTGAAGAAAACGTCTCATCATACATTACTGCCCTGAAAAAGATTTTTGTTGTGGAGGATATGGCGGCATGGAATCCAAACCTGAGGAGCAGAACCGCCATCCGCACCTCCGACACCCGCTACTTCGTGGATCCATCAATAGCTGCGGCATCACTGGGAATAGGCCCGAACGACCTAATGAACGACTTGAACACCTTTGGATTGCTGTTTGAGACGATGGCTGTCCGAGACCTGCGTGTATACGCGGCTGCCCTTGACGGGGAAGTTTTCCACTATCGCGACAAAAACGGACTGGAATGCGATGCCGTAATGCATCTTCGCAATGGCAGCTACGGCTTGATCGAGATAAAACTAGGTGGTGAAACACTCATCGAAGAGGGAGCCGCCTCCTTAAAGAAGTTGAAAGAAAAAATTGACACAACCAAGATGAAAGCCCCTTCTTTTCTGATGGTGTTGACTGCAGTGAGAGCATATGCCTATCAGCGCCCAGACGGCGTGTTGGTTGTCCCCATCGGATGCTTGAAAGATTAATACCCAAAACAAGCGTGGCAAACGCCTTCTTTCAATATGTATGTCTAGCCGTAACGGTTAGGCAGAGCAAAGATAATAAAAAAATCAGGAAACCAATGGAAAAATATTTCAAAGCGGAATAACACCATCTTCATTTAAGTCTTTAATAAAACTTCCCTAACGAGCAGTACCATAGAAACTTTTTCTTATAAAAATCTTGTGAATTAAAATATTATATGTATTTTTGCACAAAATATGAAGAATAAAATAACTTGCAAAATGAAATATAATATTAAGCCAGCAACAGATTATCTGGCAGAACTGACAGGTTGCGAAATAAGGACACTTTTTCACACAAAAAGAGACAATGATAAGCTTCCATTAGCAGTCGCTTCCTGCTACAGTCTCTATGATATCGAATTCATGGAAACCATAGTTACCATTGCCATACCGACAGAGCAAGATGATATTTCTCCAATGCAGCTTGCCAAACATCAGGCAAAGATGATGGAGACATTACACCATCCTGTTGTCTTTGCCCTGAATCATGTGAAATCTTATATAATATCTCGACTTATTCATGCAAAGGTGAATTTCATCGTTCCTGGGAAACTCGTTTTCATTCCAAGTCTGCTAATCGTTTTACGCGAAATGAAGAATAGCACTACGATGATACCTGAGAAGATGCCTCCAGTGGCTCAGATGCTAGTACTTTACCATCTTGAAAAGGCAGCAATTAATGGACTTAATACATCGGAGATAGCAGAACTAACAGGTTTGGCATATCCGACCATCAGTGTTGCTCTTCGATGGCTCCATTCTAACGGCATCATCACCCTCGCTGGCAGCAAGCAGAAACATGTTCAAATAGCATTGAACCGGGTTGAACTCTGGAACAAAACCCTTCCTTTGATGTCGTCCCCCATAAAGCGCATACTCTTCACCGATGTAAAACCGAATGGAAGTATGGTGGCTGGCGAGACTGCAATGGGGCATTACACCATGCTTGCTGAACCTGCAAATCCAGTCATAGCGATTGACAAAGCAACAGCCAAGGAAAATGCCGCCTTGATGAACAAAGAATTCGGCGACATCAAGGTGGAGGTCTGGAAATACTCTCCAGTCTTGCTGTCTGAAGACGGATATGCAGACAGGCTTTCGCTCTATCTATGTTTGAAGGATAGCGAAGACGAAAGAATACAACTCGAATGTGACACCTTAATTAAAGAAATGAAATGGTAACAGGAATTGAACGTTGGAAAGAATATTTCAATGATTATAAAGACAAGTACGTGCTCATAGGCGGTGCAGCGTGCAACCTGCTCGAGGAAGAACTTGACATGAATCCTCGTGCGACGAAGGACCTTGACCTTATACTTGTGGTTGAGGCTCTCACTCCTGATTTTGGATTGCGTTTGTGGGATTTCATCAAATCCGCCAATTACGTTGGCCGAAGCAGAGGTGAGAACGAAGTCAAACACGAATACTATCGCTTTACAAATCCAGAGGACAAGACATATCCGAAGCAGATAGAGTTTTTCGCACGGAAGACAGGAATACTGAATCTGCCATCTGAGGCGCACATAGAGCCAATAAGTCTCGGGGAAGACCTCTCCAGCATGTCTGCCATCCTAATGGATAATGACTACTATGCATTCACCATAGAGCATAGCAGAAACATTGAAAACATCCATGTTGCAAGTCCAGAAGCACTCATCTGCCTAAAAGCAAAAGCTTATATCGAGATGCTGGATAGAAAAGTTGAAGGTGAGCAGGTTGACAGCCGTGACATCGACAAGCATAAGAAAGATGTCTTCAGACTGATTGCCATGCTGCCACAGAACTCACAATTTACGCTCCCTGAGAAATTGAAAAATGACATAAGAGACTTCTATCAAAGAATAGGTGAATTGCCTAATCCTGATTTCTTCAAAAATGCAGGACTGAGAGGTTTGGATGCTCAGCGCCTTCTCGACCTCCTCAATACAGCTTTTTTATCTTTTCAAAACAATACAGAAATGTCAACCGCATACTTTTCCGCCGGCTGCTTCTGGGGTGTTGAATATTACTTCAAACGCCTCAAAGGAGTGAAAAAGACCACCGTGGGATTCATGGGCGGAACGCTTCAGGATCCAAGCTACAAACAAGTGAAAACCGGTACTACCGGGCACTTGGAGACCATCGCGGTGGAATACGATCCTAATGAGGTCTCCTACGAGGCCTTGGTCAAATATTTCTTCGAGATCCATGACTTCGAGCAAGCCGACGGGCAGGGCATCGACATCGGTTCACAGTACCTCTCCGCCATCTGGGTCAACAACACCTTGGAACGCGACATCGCCCTCAAGGTGTTCGGCGAGCTGACGCAGATGGGATACCATCCTGCCACCCAAATAAGAGAGGTGGCAACCTTCTATCAAGCAGAAGATTACCACCAGAACTATTTGGACGACCGGCAGGAAACACCGGAATGCCACGTGTATCGGAAGGTCTTTATCTAGTCACAG
>JAEEGL015480546.1_pt1 | contig 21159 bp, 29 predicted proteins | sample 9134231 | NCBI WGS metagenome assembly JAEEGL01 (sample SAMN16246548, study PRJNA631951) | gut metagenome | biome: gut microbiome; feature: rumen; material: fiber-attached | host: Bos | place: Iran: Karaj | collected 2018-10 | reverse complement strand
CAGAACTGCTAAGCAATTGACAAATGATTTAGTCGACGGATTATTTACACCTTTAAAAGAGGGTGAATCTATTTGGTCAAGATTCAAGGACGCTGGTATTTCCGCAATAAAAGCTATTGCAACTGAATGGGTTAAGAATAAAGTAAACATGATATTGACTGGCTTTCAAGGCGGTTGGGCTATGGGTCAGCAAGGGGGCGGTACTTTAGGGCAAAAATTTATAATGGGCATGCTTGGTGCTGGACAAGGGGCTAAAGGGCAAACGCTGCTTGGCACTGCTACTAATCAAGCCTTTGGAAATAACAGCTATATAGCCAGTGCTTATCAAGGTTTCTTACAAAAAATGGGCGGATTTACTAACGCTGCAAATACAGTTAATAACAGTGCTTTCAATACAATGAACAGTGGTGCATTGCAACTTGCTAATACATTAAATAGTGCTACCAGTCCAGCAGTGGGAACAGCTACAAATGCTGTTATGGGCGTTGCAAACCCTGCCGTTATGGCTGCAAACAGTATTGCAAGCATGGCAGTTTCAGCACCAATTGCAGCTACCTCTATGGGTGCATTAGGTGCAATAATGACAACTGCTAGTGCTGGATTTATGGCAGCCGCACCAGCTTTGACCGCCATGGGTGCTGCAATGGCTCAAATAGCAGCCAGCGCAAGTACGGCAGCTACAGCTATGGCGGCTTACGCAGTTGCCGCAGCAGCAGCGAGTATCGCAAGCGTTCCAGTTATCGGTGCATTCTTAGCCCCAATAGCAGCCCTCGCAACTGGCGCTGCGATTGCTGCTGGTACAGCAATGACGGGTGCTGCTATAGGAGCTGGTGCAATGTTGGCTGGAGGCGGTCAAATGCTTGGGGGAGCAATGTCTGGTATAGGTAATAAGCTATCGGGCATTGGTGGATTGAGTAAAGGTGCAAATGTTGTACCGCATGCGAAGGGTGGCATTGTGTCCTCACCAACTATGTTTCCCATGCAGGGTGGCAATATCGGTTTGGCTGGCGAGGCTGGTACAGAAGTTATTGCCCCTGCAAGACGCATGTCTAATGGGGATGTGGGTATAGGTGCGGTACAACCACAAGTTATTGTTAATAATTATACGAATGCTGCTGTAGAGGTCAAAAAACGACCCGATAATACAATGGAAATAAAAATTGCAGAATTAAACGCAATGTTGTCAAGCAGTAGGACAAACAAGGGCATGTCGAACGCTCAAAATCGTTTACAAAAGAATGGTAGGCAAATAGGATGACAATAGAGGATAAAAAAACTGTTTTTGATTTGAATAAAAATTTATTTGTAAAATCTGATACGGACGGATTATATATTATGCCTTGGAAACTGTTACATGAAGGCTATGAAGTCACAAGACAGGATAGTGTTGTTAGGGTTGACCCAGACGCAGGTGTTCCAATAACTCATTCCAGATTTTCAACGAGCGGCAGGATAATATCTGCCAAGATATTTGTGGGTGACGAACCAACATTTTGGAGGTGGTATGGAGTCGCCGCTAAAAATGGTGCTGTTCCATTTTGGGTTTATGACGCAAGATTACAAGGTTATATGCGTTGCACAATCCTAAGCCAACCTAGCCTCTCTCCAGCTGGCACTAGCGTGAATGGTTGTTATGTTCAAATTAAATTATTTGCACATACAATGCCCATACCTATTATTGGTTTCCTTACGGAAAATACACCAGAGAGGGCGGTTATGGAAAATGATAAGTACGTTATACAAAACTTCGGGGAGGTAACTTACTAATGCCAATATTACCTATGGTAAGTGCCACAAAAACCTTGGATAAAGTCTTATGTTTAGCTGCTGATATTAAACATAGTTCTTTTGAGAATGGGGAATATAATATTTGCAATGACACAATTTCTCATGACAGAGATATGGGTAACGGCATAATTAAGACATATATCTCTTGCCCTTTTAGTTTTAATTTACCTTCTCAAAGTGAAACAGATAACTCTAATTTTGGTGTAACAAATGTCGGCTTAATAAGCTCTAATGTTCTTCGTGCCGCCGACAATAGTTTAGAGGATATAATAATTCAAACTTGGCTCATTGTTGCTAATTATGAAGGCGGAGCGAACTGGATTGATTTGGGGCAATATATATGGAACATTGAACAGACTGAAACTATTGAAACCGTAACTGGCGAATTGGTTATGAAAAATTGTTATGGAATTAATGCTGGAAAATATAGAGGGAAGAACCCTTCCATATTTATTAATTTAAACCATAGGTGATATTATGCAAGATGAAACAATTGTTAAATATATGAAGACTAAGCGGTATACAGAAGACAAATATGTGTGCTGGGATTTTGTTCGGGATATCTACAAGGATGAATATAATATCACCTTACCTGAATATCCAACGGACGAAATACAGACAGAGTTTAAAAATGAGCTTATTTCTAATATACCTCATATAAAAACAAACGATAGTCCTAAATCTGGAGATATAATCGTATTTTCGCTATTTGCTAACCAGCATGCTGGTGTAATGGTTGATAGGTCAAATTTCATTCATCTTGCTAAAGACGGGGTAAGAGTGACAAGCATAAAGGATGTAGGTGGGAATTATGCAATTTATAGAATGGATAAATAAGTTAAGAATAAAAATATTTGCGCCAGCTATTGTATGCTATAGGCAAATGGGGCAAAGTCGGAGCATTTTAAAGTATTGCGCAGGTATGCCAGCTTTTTGGGTTTTTAAAGGTGAATCTATAGACGAAAAGGGTTATTATAGGCGCATTTACGTTAATAATAAAAGATTTAAGCCCTATTGGATTATACCACGGCATGCTTTTATAGAAGTTAGAGAAAAACCAAAAGAACTTTTTAGTATGGTTATACTGGGTTCTATAGTAGCAGCTGCCATAGCACATCCGATTATAACTGCTGCTGTGCTTATAATAGGGGTAGCCGCTTTAGCAATGGGAGCTACAGCTGTAGTTCGTGGGTTAACCAGCAAGCCTAAGTCAAACGGCACAGATAAGCCTAATTACAACTCTAATGACGACCCTTCTTTAAGCGGTGCAAAAAATGAATTACAGACGGATGTAGTTCCAGTTGCATTCGGAAGGTCTTTGCAAGTATTCAATTATTCTCAATTTTGTATACCTCTCGTTCGTAGCGGTTATTCTGGGAATCGCTACAGAGTTTATAGCGTTGCAGGATATCAAAATGCGAGATACTCTGATTTTAGATTAGGCGACGTTTTAATATCAAGCTATAGACCAGCTGCATATAGTTTAACACAGGCGAATGGGAGTAGCACTTTCATAGGCTGGGATAATGCCGTTACAGAAACTTTTAATAAAGAGTTATCTTTTGACCAGTCACAAGCCGTATACCAATCGGCAATTGCTTATTATAATGCTGTATATTCTGGAACAGCACTAACAATAGTGCAGAATTATAATTTTAAAAATGTAAATATCAATTCTTGGACAGACAAAGTTATGGATATTTCTGCAACTTTTGTCGCCAATAACATTGATGTCGTATTGCAGACTCAAACGACCATAACTGCCTCTGATTTGGTTTCAGACGGTTTGGGCGGATATAATGCTCAAAAAAGTTTTTCATTAGATTTGCAAGAATATACAATTACAGAATATAGGTATACTTCTACAGCACCAAATGGTTTAACCAGAGGTAATAACCAAGAATCTGCTTTAGAATGTTATCTAGTATCAGAGAGCGTAACTATAACAAATGGTAGTTCAAGCCAGACTTTTACAACTAGCGTTAATGAAGGTGTAAACAGTTATAATGGTGATAAGAATGAGATAATATCCCAATCGCCAACGCAAACTAAATATTGCGACATACATTTTTCTTTTCCGCAAGGATTATATTCTATAGATAAAAATTCTGGCAACCGAAAAAGAGTAACAATACAAGCGGAAGTGCATTGGCGGCAAAAAGATGAGCTTGCTTGGCATGGGCTTACAGACAGTAGCATAGTGCGATTATATACGAGAGATATTGACGGAATTATACAAAATCTAAGCAGCAGAATTGGTCAAAACGGCAATATACTAACCTTCAAGACACCAGATGACATTAATAATGCCGATTCTAACTTTTTTGAATGTGTCGGATTAGAATTTGCACAAGAAGGACAATACCAAGTAAAAGTTGAACCTGTAACATTTACAAAAGATAGCTATTGGGTTGGTACAATAAATATATCAGAAGTAGTATGGAGAGTGCCAAACTTACCAGTTATCGACACTACGATATTACCCGCCGTTTCTCAAATAGCCTGCACCTTTAATGCAACCACCCAACTTGACGGAGAAGTTGATGAATTGGGAGCAATTGTCTTTCCGTATATTAAAAATTTAAAAACAGGTTTACAGGAGCAGAGCAGAAATCCTGTTGACATTATTTATTATTTATTAACAGACGCTTATAGTAATCCAGACCCAATGGATGAAAGTCAGATAGATATGGATTCATTTTTAACTGCGAGAGAATGGTGTGATGAACATAATTGCCTTTGTGACGGTTTGGTGTCTGGCGAAGTTAAATACGAAACTGTAATTAATGAGATAGCGAATAATAATCAACTTTATTTTATACCTAATAAATGGGGCAAAGCTGTATTAAGGGTTGATACAAATGAAGACGGTAGACCAATAAAAGCCTTGTTTAATGCTGAAAATAGCTGGGATTTGTCTATTACAAGAATTAGGGGTCGCTTAGGCAGGCTTTTAGCTTTGCGTTGTTCGTATATTGATGAAGAAACATGGTCAGAACAAGAAATAACTGGTTATTGGTATAACAATCAATGTAATTGGCAGCCAGAAACGGGAAAAGATGATGATTATTATAAGCCCGAAAAGAGAGAGTTAAATTATATTAAAAATGCAGATAATGTCAAAAGACGTATTGCTTATGAACTTGAAATTGCCAATGTAAAAAATGTAACAGCAACATTCAAGGTAGCAAGGGAAGTTTTAGACCTTGAAGTTCTTGATAGAGTTTTAGTAGCAGACTATACAAGAATTAATGACGGCATAAGCGGAACGATTGAAAGTTTAATATACAATGAAGATAAAACACAAATTTTGGGTGTAAATACATCAAATTCATTCAAAGTTTTAAACGGCATGACAATTATTATCAGGTCTGTTGATACAAGCGAGGAGGGTTATAATGTTAACACCTATGAACTGATTGAAAATGACTTAGAAAGCCATAAAATATATTTTGCGACACCTATTAATATAAATAATAGTTTATTGAGGGGTTCTGGTTTCTATACAATTGATAATGAAGAATTTTACTATAGCGGCGATATTTATATGGCTGGAACTGCCGAGATATTGAGCATGGTAATTAGTCATATAGAGGAAGTTAGCGGAGAAGATTTCACAAGTAAAATTACTTGCAGATTATATTAAAATTTTGTAAGATGTTATTAAATAAAGGAGTTAAAAATGTCAATGAATACACCTACAGGCGGTATAATACAGACAACTGCGATTAAAGATTTTATTGAATTGGAAGATATTGATACACAGCAATATTTATTAGGAATTAATAATATTACGACTGGTGACGGTTCTAAGATAAAATTAGAAAAAATATTAGAAAATTCCATTAGTACCGATACAGGAAACACGCTAGAGATAGGTTCTGATAATAAATTGCTTAATATCGAGGAAAATACTGGAGTACAAGCTGGTACGTATGCTTACCCACAAAATCTTGTTGTGAATAGCAAAGGCAAAATCACAAGCGTTGTTTCTGGTTCACCAGCGAGTGTGCCCATTGCCACAACAGAACAGGCTGGAATTGTACAACCTGACGGCACTTCAATTGTTATTACAGAGGAAGGTATAATTAGTGGTCAAAACACTAACAATGGTCTTGAAATTGGCGATATCGGCATTGCACCATTAGGTATTGACGAAACACAAGGCAAAAGACGTTATTTGAACGGTCAAGTTATAACACAAGACCAGCATACAGGTTTTACTAACAAATTAAAAAGTGCGGTTCAATTATATCCGTCATTAGCTTGCACAGAGCAAGAATGGCAAACAACAGCGACTTTATCTGTTGGCGGTCAAGTTGGTAAATTTGTTATTGATGATGTTGCAGGTACAATAAGATTACCTAAAATCATAATGCCAATACAAGGGCTAACTAACCTTGCTAGTTTGGCTGAGATTGTTCAGGCAGGATTACCGAATATTACTGGTACTGGTATATGGGGCAAACAATCAGAACCAACTGGAGCGATATATACAACTGGCACTAGTAATTATGGGAACACTTCATCAGGAAATGGAGAAAAATTTCAAGGTTTTGACGCCTCTCTCTCAAATTCAATCTACGGCAATTCTACAACGGTTCAACAAGAGCAAATCCAATATCCTTACTTTATACAAGTAGCAACGGGGGTTGAGGAAAGCGTAGATGTTGTAAGAGAAATTGAACTTAATAATCCGTTCTGCTTGCTTGATTACAAATATTCAGAATACGAGCTTGATAATATTTCTTGGTTACGCTCAAACGGTCAATGGAACGCAAAAGCGGTATTTCCTGACGCATACGACTTGTTATTAAGGATTTACAACGGTACTGAAACAAAGGCAGGTGTTAGCGTTAAACTATCAACAGAAACTTATGCAGATACAGACTTTGTATTGAATACGTCTGATGAAACATTCAGATTGCCGTTGAAAGTTGCACTTGCAAGCGGTAAGGCAGTTATTGGTAATGGGATGACGTTAGGACTAACTAATGGAACTGAAAATTTTGGACTTGCACAAGCTCCTAATGATTGGAATTTTGCTACTGACGGTATTGGTGTTTCTGTTGGTTCTTCAATCACTGCATCTTCAACAACTAATGGTAAAGGTGTAGGTGTAACTGCTGACGCAACAAAATCAGGCATAGAACTTTCAGACGCTAATTTATACTTGTATTTCTATGTAGGCGAAACCGTACAAAACGCTAACTTAATAAATGCAGGTAGGATTGAGGAAAAACTGGTAAATAAAGCTGATAAAATAGAGGTTGACGGTCAATGGGTAAACAACTATTTAGAATTAGCCTCAGCCGTTACAGTTCCGACATCTACAAATACAGAGTATGATATAAGTTCGTATTTACCAAACGATACTTATGATTATGAAGTAATGTTGACGGGGTATGTTACAACAGGAGCAGGAACGGGTAAATTTTTAAACTTGCTTATTTCAACCGATAAGTTGACTAATTTTGTTCGTGTTTGTGCGGCGCAAACAAGGACAAGCACAACAGTTGTTACTGCGGGTTGCGCAAGTGTTCCAGTATCAACAGGACGAAAAATTATTGTAAACGCTTATTCAGGTTATGACGGCACATATACTTTAGTGTTAGTTGCATATAGACGAATCGGAACAAATCAATAGGAGGATTTATGGCATATTACGCATTTATACAAGATAACGAAATAAACGGAAAAGGACAATGCCCCGTGACAAACGAGGACATTATAAGTTTTGAAATAACGGAAAATGTTTATAACAATATCGACCACTATATTTGGGACGGTTCGGATGTGGTCTTAAATCCAAACTATGACGAGGAACAGGCGGCAATAAGGGAGTCTAATTTTAAATCACAATTCTTTGAAATTGTTAATTATGGTTTTTACAGAAAGCAGCCAAAGGGATATACGTCTGCTCTCGAATCTCTTACAGTTGCTTATAATATGGTAACATCAGGAGTTATACAAGAGCTACCAGCAGGTACGTTCATTTTTTATCAAGAACCAGATTACAACATACCAGAACAATGTACAGAGGAATGGTTAGTCGCTCATCAAATACTATCTGAAACAATGACCGCAGAGCAATTTTTGCCGTTTTACGCTCAATTTGTTATTGCGTGGAATCAACAAATGCACAATTAAGGAGGTTTTATGCTTAGTTGGATTAAGAAAAAAGTATTGAAATCGCTCATTAAAGACGTGATTAAAAAAATGCCTAAATATAAAGATGTGGCATTTGAACACTTAGAAAATGTAGTAAACAAAATGGTTGAAAACCTTGAAAGCATTATTGACAACGAGTTGGCAAAGATTTTGAATAAGTGAGGTGAATTGTGGATGTAGTACCAATTGGCGGGGTTAGTTTTCAAAATAAGAGTATTTTAAAAACGGAGTTCGACAGGGGTGCTATTCCTTTAAAACGAGATATTACTGGACATAAACTAAAACGTGGCGAAAGTTCTGTAGACCATACTATTCCTAAAAGCAAAGGTGGCAAATCAGATTTATACAACTATACAATTATGAATCCGATTGCTAATAATAAAAGAGGCAGTAAGCCCATAAAACAATTTATTGATTTAGAAAGTTTAATTGAATATTTCAATGTAATGATAAATGTCAAAACAATGGATTTAGACGGCGTAGATTATTTAAGAGGATTACTTAAAAATCTTCTAAGGGCAATAAAGGAAGGAAAATGAAGATAAGCAAAAAAATGTTTGAAATTTACAAATGGCTGCCATTCTGCTTAATGCTTAATTGGTTTGTGGAAATATATCACCACATTGCCCGCTCACCTTTTGTTTTGGTCAATCTGACTATTTTCCTGTTGATTATCGTACCTTTTATATTTATTCATAGTATGATTTGTAGACATATTTATACAAAGTGTCATAATAGAGAGGGGGGCTATTATGAACTTTAAGATTGAAGATTTAATACACTTTTTTATATTTGGATTTTTGGGTCTGCTTGGTGGCACGGCAAGATATCTTAATACTCACAGTAAAACTTATTCTTTGAAATCCTATGCGAGTATGGTTGTGACGTCCATTTTAGTGTCCATTATAGTTTGCTTTATTGTTATGCAGAAAACCAATACAAGTGGTTTTCTCATAGCTGTTGGTATAACTTCTGGCTACTTAGGCTCACGACTATTCGACCTTCTTGCTGAATGGTTTTTGGGTCAAGTTGAAAAGATTTTAAATAAAAGTTATAATAATGAAGAATTAAACGAAGAATATGAGGGTGAAGATGAGTAGGTTAATATTCAATAAATTTTTAAGTGCTGATTACGAAGGTATAAAACAAGGTAGGTTGAAGTTTTATAATTGGACACAGCCTTGGAAATTAGGTGGTAAAATCGCACCTACTTGGAAAGATATCATACTCCACGGTAACACAGCATTAACCTTAGTAAACTCAAAGGCAAACGGACTCAACTACCTCAAATTATTTGGCGGATGTGAGAATGTTGCAGAAACATATATTGACACCGCAACGGCAGAGGGTAAATGTGTACAGGCAACAGACCCAACACCTACAACTCCTGTGGATATTGTTTGCAATAATGGTACGATAAGCTATGACAGCGTAAACAACACAATCACAGTGACAGGTACTACCGAAACCATAACGGATGCAGACGGGAATACCGCAACTTGTGAATATCTTTTGAGTATAGAAGATGATGCAGACACGCAGGAAATCATATCAGGTACAGTAACAAGAAATATAGGTTATAAAGTATTTAGGGGGGATGAGAGTTTTGGTTCATCATCAGCTTACGGTCGAGCATTATATATAAACGCTGCTTCTGCAACTTGGGGTGCAAACAGGACAAAAGCAGTTCTTTGTACGCATTTTTTAGGAAAGCCAACTGCAACATCACAGCAACCGTTATATTCTTGTTTCTTCAACAGTTCAGGACACTTCTATATAAAAACAGAAGAAACAGCGACAGACTTTAAAACTTGGTTAGCAGAGCAATATGCAAATGGCACACCATTAATTCTGTTCTTTGTAAAGTCAAGTGGAACAACCGAAACCGTAACAGGTCAAGTATTGAATAAAACACCTTTGACGGTGACAGGTGCATTGAATGACTTAGTTGTAACCCCTGTTACTTCAAGCCATACAACTCCGACACCGACACAACCGTTACAGATTAACTGTAATAATGGGGTGGTGAGATTATCACCTAACTTATTTAAAGTAAGTGATATAACGACTTCGACTGTTTCTGATGTTACGGTTTCGGCAAGTAGTGACGGAACGATAACGGTAAACGGCACAAGCTCATCTTCTAACTACTCTCAGTTTGTTTATCCTTTATCAAACCCAATTACAGAGGGTACATATACCGTATCACTTTATAATTCCGATACATTGGCTAATAGCTCTTTAGTAGGGTTAGCAATAAATACAACTGTAGGCGGTCGTGGAGTCAGTTTAACGACTGCTAATAATGTAAAAACAATAACTGTAAATTCGGGTGAAACTTGCAACAATATTATTATTCGTATTGCAGGAACTGCTAACAATTTCAAATTTAAAATACAGATTGAAAAGGGTGACGAGGAAACCCCATATCATAATTATGGTGAAGTATATGCTAACGGCACGGTAGAAACTGTTGAGGTAACTGGAGCAAACCTTGCCAATATGACGGCTGATAATATTGCTGTCAATCAAGTTATTAATGATAACGGGAATATCACTAATAGCACAAACAATTATTATTATTCTTCATATATAGCAATAGTACCCAATACAAGTTATGTATTGTATGGTAGAGCAAAGAGTGATAACACATTATCAACATATAACCGTATTTGTTGGTATGATAAAAATCAAAATTTTATATCAAGAGCAAGTTATACAGTAAATACAATTGGGAAAGCTACTTCTCCCGCAAATGCACGCTATGCACGTTTCTCGGCATCCTGCTTTAATTCTATTACGAAAATAACATTAGAAGATATATTGTCTTTCAACTGGACATTTGCTCAGGCTACACAAGAGATACCTTACGAACCATACTACAATGGCGGTTCTGCAACAGCCGAGAGATTACTCAAGGTTGGTACATATCAAGACATACAATCTGTGCTTGACGGACAAGTAACAAGGAATGTAGGGGTCAAAATCCTTGATGGTACGGAAAACTGGGCTGGTGCTGGGTCGGGAGCTTCTGGAAATTATTTAGTTGCAATGCGTAAAAGCGAATTTTCTTCTGATATTGACACAAGTGCAAATTATAATAGTTTTCTGTGTTCTCATTTAAAAATGGGGAATAATGACGCAGAAAACACTTTAAGTATTACAAACTCCACATATGGGGTGCGACTTGGATTAAATACTGGTATTACTGGAAATGTAAGTACAAAAGTTGCGAACGCAAAAAAATGGCTTGCAGACCAATATAACGCAGGAAATCCTGTAATTGTTGTCTATCCGCTTGCTACACCTACAACCGAAACAGTAACGGGTCAACCGCTAACGATTCAGGCAGGGAGTAATGTTGTTGAGATAACACAGGCAAGTATGGATGACTTAGAGCTTGAAGTATCGTACAAAGCGGGCGTTCAAGTCACAGTAACAGAAATAGAAAATGCACAACTTGATAATTCAGTGGAGGTAACAGTAAATGGATGATGAAGAAATAATGCAAGAACCCGAACAGGTTGAAGAACCGCAACCGCTTGTAATTGAAACAAAAGGCAAGTGGCAACCGTTCGAGGCTATGGTGAATCAAACTCACGAAGTAGGACATACATACGAGATTAATATACAAGGGCTTTGTGAGTTCGCAATCTCGAAAGACCGCCCAACGGCAGGGATGAGAACTAACAAGATTGTTTATACAAAAGACGATACAAATAGATTATGGATTAAAACAGGAGGTTAATATGGCAAATTTAGGCACTTGGGTAACGCAATTTACTGGCTATAAGACTCTCGAAGAAATAACAGGGTTGACCTTTACTGCTGGTAATATTTATCAAATTCAATTTGTTGATTGCGAGGCGAGAGTTCGCAGGGGAGAAGTTGGAAATGGATTTAAAATTGCTTGCTCACCATTCGATTGGGAATGCGGAGAAGATGATTTATACATAGGTAATCCTTACAACAGAAAACTCGAAATAAATGTTGACGAAATAGTAAAAGAGGCTTAATATGACGCTAAGTGGAGCAGCGCAAGCGTTTTGCGAAATGTTTTCACAAGTTATGAAAACTCAAAATACAGCTATCGAAAAACAATCAGAGAGTACGGTTAATAAGGCTGTAAGACGTACATCAAAAGCTATTCAAGCCGCAAATAAAGGGCTTGACGTAGCCTCAAAGTATCTTCATTGTATGAATAATGAAGATAAAAAATGTTTTGAAAAAGCCAAAAAAGAATTTGACAATAATATAGGGAGTAAATAATGTTATTTGGCGAGGCATTAGGACAAACCGCTTATAAAATTGCTCAAAAAATGGGGAATAAAAAGTCAACAGGCAGATGTGCATTAGCTGTTGGCGACGCACTCTCGGCAGTATTGGGCGAAGAAGTTGCGTCAAAATACAGGGGGCATGCTTATCGTTGGCTTGTGCCGTTAAGGTGTGCGACTAAAAAGTTTTGGGAGTGGAAGGGTTTTAGTAGCGAAACAAGAAACCTACCCGCTGGCTCTTTGGTTGTTTGGGATAGGCAAGCTGCTCACCCTTACGGACATATAGAGATTGCAGACGGTCAAGGACACCTATGCTCTGATTTTATTCGTGACGATTGGCGACCGCTTTATGTATCAAACCCAGCCAAGATTGTGCCGCAAATCTTTAAGCCTTTAGTTTTTGAAGTACCAGAACAGGATAAATTGCCGTATGATGTAGTCGTCCTATGTGATACTCTGAACATAAGAGAAAACCCAAGTGTCGGCGGTAGTGTTGTCGGACAGGCTCATAAGGGTGACATATTGACTGTTTGGGCTATTAAAACAACGGCTGATAGGGTCTGGGGTAAGAATAGTAAAGGATATTTTGCATTGGAGTTTACAAGATGTGTTTAACGATTAAAAAACCACTGACTTACAAAAGTCGTATTCAACAAATAGGCGATACAAATAAGTTTTGTCTTATAGATAATGAAGTGTTTGAAACTATCAGTGGCACGGTTATTGCCCCTCGCTATTTATTTACCGATAATATTACTTTTGTGAACAATACTTTTGTTGATATTAGAGCAAGTCACATACATGACATAGGCTGTGCTTATCATAAATTAATCATATCTAACCTTACGGAATGTGATTTAATTCACATGGGGCTATTGCATTTAAACGAAAAAGCCACCGAGAGAGAGCGTAAATTCTTGAATGCTCTCAAAAACGCCGATAAATATAATGGTGATACCGAAGTTTTGGTTATGGTTTGTGAGGATATTCCGAAAGAGTATTTGTCAACGATTGATGTATCATTCTCGGAAAATAATCGACTCTTCAAAGAAATGCTAATTGAAACAGGTGTGCCAACCGCAAAAGCAAATATTATGGGCGGTGCGGTGTATTTAAACGCTGGTTGGGCTTTGCGAAAAGTAAGACAAATGCCTGCTATAGAAAATGTATTCAACGAAATTTTAATTACTTAATAAATCTCTAATTGTATTCTTAACTAATCGGACAGGTCGCTTATGCGACCTTTTTATTGCAATTAAGTTGGAAATGTGATATAGTATTAAAAAGAGTGAAAAGAAATTGTTTTTCATTTTTACGCTTAAAAATTGTAGTAAGTTATTAAATGCACTATTGCTCTGGTGCATTTTTCTTTTATTTAACGAGAGGTCATTTGCAGGTCATTTAAGAGGGGTTTTATATTTTTAGGATAAATTATACCTAACCCATAAGAAAAATCCCATAGCGGTCAATTTCGCTTGGGATTTTGAATGATTTGTGATAATGTTCATGGTCTTAGGGATTCGATAACTCATTTTTCTTTTTAAACTTATAACAATATTCATCATAATAAATAACACATCTATTTTTGCCTTCGCAAGTTTTGTTTAAGTTTTCGTTTTCAGTGTAACATTGACATTCATAAATATTTTGGATTTCTCTTGCCATTATAACCTCTTACTTCCCAGCATAACTTCTGCAAATTTGCGACCGTCTTCGTTCTCTGTTGTAATTACACCAGCAATTTTATATTTTTTAGACAAATCTTTCATTTCGCATTCTTTGTAATAATTTGTGCCAGAGCAATATAATTCACCTTTTAATTCCCATTCGTTCAAGATTTTGGCAGTTTGCACTCTTAATCGTTCGTGGCGACCGCTAACATAAATTAATTTATAGCCCATTCCCTGCCAGAGCCGACACTTTAAGATTTGATTTGCAATAACCGTTTGCTCTGATATATGAGCTACCATATATTTGAGGCAGTCGCTACGGTCTTCTGGGTGATTATCGTACCATATTTTCTCTCGTTGTTTAATTGGCTCAATATTAACCAAAGAATCGAAGTCAACCAAAATAACTTCTTTAGCCCTGCGAGCATATATAAAACACCCGACAAAAGCTAGTATGCCACAAGTCGCTATAATTGATTGGGTTATAACCAAAATGAAAGCCCAGAGCTTATTAAGAATTTCTATTAGCATATTCAATCTTGCCCCCTTTATATTCAAAGAACCTTCTAACTGCTTTGAGTGCGTCTTCTGTTGTATAAACTCCATTATTACCCACTCCGACGTAAAAATCGCAATCTTTTTGATTTTCCTTCTTAAAAGTAGGTTTATGGTTGCTGAACCTTACTCTAAAAGGTTTTAATGGTTGTAAATCATCACGAACTGTGATGTATTTACTGTAAGTTTTCTTTGCCTCATACAAAGAGAGTGAAAAGCCCTCACCAATCAATATTTCGCAAAAAGCAATCCATTTTTGCTTTCCAAACTCTTTGCTTACTCTCGTTCTAAGATATTCAAGAGTCAGAGGCAAATCCCTCGCTCTCGTTTCCCAAAATTCTTTTGGCTTATAATTATACTGTTTATTCTTCATTAGCCCAACTTTCAAACTTTGACCAAACCTTTTTACTAGCATTTTGAACTGTCTGCATGTTTTGTTTTATTTGGGCTTGGTCTTCTTTTGTTCCGATATTATGAAATCCCCAACTCATAATAGCCGCCATTCCTAAAATGAATAACACTAACATAGCGGGTGGTAAAATTAAACAAACCACATACATTAAGCCTTCTTTAAACTTTTCCATTTTCATTTTCCCTTCATTTTTCATACTACATTCTGTAACCGTGCAAGCAGGGCAAAAACAGCTCGGCTTATCTGGTTTGCTTACCTTTGCCCCAATATTGATATTCATGACTCTCTGCCTCTCTGCATTTTTCGCAATTAAAATTAGTTCCACAAATGCTGCATTTGCCGCCACCAGCTTTTGCTGTTTCGTATGACCTTTTATTCAAATCTGCCGCATACTTTTCACGCAAAGCCTCTATTTCTCCTGCTGGGTATTCTCTCTTTTCGCCAGCGTTCATCATCCCCACACCGTCACCGCAAGGTACGCAAACATATTCGCAGTAAGGCAAACAGAACGACCATAGCATAGGTTCACCACAATGAGGGCAAACAGGAGCTTTGATGATTTCTTTGTTGTCTTTTTTGATTAAAATTTCCATAATATTTCTTCCTTGTCGTAATCTTTAATCCAATCGGCACTTATAGCCTTTTCTATATCAACTTGGTCTGCGTAATTTTCTTTAAAGACCTGTTGAACATCATTAAGACCGTTCAAATATTTTGGTCTTAAATCAACAAATTTCGGAAAGAGGTCTTGGGCTACTTCGGTTGCATGGTCGCCAGCCGTGTCGTTATCCATTAAAATACCCATTTCGTCAAAGCGTTTCCAATTAACCTTTTGCAAACAACCATTTGTATTTATGCTATTTGTGCCGTTTTGAACTGTGAAAATAGCCGTATATGACAATCTTTCGGGGTCAATCATTTTAAGTAATTGATAAAGATTATAAGCGTCTTTATAACCCTCACAAAGAATGCCACACATTGTAAATCCGCCAAAGTCATTCCAAACCCTGCAAATTCTTGGTTCATAACCGCTTATGCGTCTAACCTTCTTTTCGCCCTCATACTCACGATATTCTGCTCCGTTGTCCTCACATTCAACCATTCTTGCTTGCGTTGGGTCTGCCCCGATAGCTATTGACGGAAATACGAGCATATCCTTTTTGGGGTCATAGCCTATCATACACTCGGTCGCAGTTCTCGGCAATATTGTGTGTTTTTCCCACATCTTTTTTAAAATATCTCTGCGTTGCATAAGAGCCACATGGCAAGACCAATAATAAACCGATAACTCGTTTTGTGGTATCTCTTTGACCTTTGGTGGTTCTGGCACGCTTGAAACAGTTGGTGCTTTACGCTCAAACTCATAGGATTTTGGGGTATCGTCTTCGTTCCCCTGTGCCTTTTCAAATCGTCTGCGAGCAATAATAGCCGTCACTTCTTGCCCGAAATCACACGCAAAACATTTGATGATATGCTTGTCAAGATTAAATTTGAGATTATCACCTGCTTTATCACCGTTTGGGCATGCAGGGCATTTCCACACCATTTCTCTGCCTTGTCTTTTATAGTTCGTGCCGAGAATTGAGATAACTTCTTCCTCTGTTATCGGGTATGTTTCAAAATCAATGTCTATCATAATTTTACCCTTAAATATAATTGTAGTATTCTCGCAGAGTCGCAATCAGCCAAGCCGAGCAAGTATCTCTGCTTACATGGTTCTCTAATAAAGTAAGTTTAACCCCGATTTTCCTTGCGAGTTGCGGTCTTGTAATGCCTTCTCTTTTACAAACTATTTTAATAGGATTATCGGGCTTTTTAAGAACATTTTTAGCCCATTCAGAGCCGTTAAGTGCCTCATCAAGAGTATAATCTGCGAGTTGTTGTGTTGTTAAACCCTTTGTGAATTGCTTTGTATTAACCAAAACATTTGCCTTATAAATCTTTAAAAATAACTCTGGCTTTCCGTCTATATTTGAAACATCATAATAATTGTCAGTAGAATCAAGTCCGAAGAAATCCATAATTGTGTAAAGATTCCCTTTTTTAATGCAACCTTTTGTATCGTAAACAACGAAAGAGTGCCAAGTTTTAGTCTGTGTATTATATCCGCCAACGCAAAAGCAGCAGCTAGTTTTCTTGGTAGGGTGCTTACATTTATAAATATCGTTCATAGCCCCGACCGATATTGAATGTAAAATCATATCTTTTGTACAAGTCCAAAACGGTTCTGTATATTTACCTCTGTCTATCTCTTTTAAATCTTTAAAAGATAAAAAGACGTATCGTATGTTTGGATTATCTCGTTTTGCCATTTCATCTTTCCTTTTTCTATAATTCCATTATATCATATTTTTACGATAGGTTTGCACAACCTTATTGAAATAGTTTAGATAGTTGCATTCCTGCATTCAAAGGTATATCTTTGGCGAGCCTTCCGTAAACACCGTTTGCCATTACTTTTGTTTTGAAATCCAATAACCCTGTTGTTTTGTTTAATCTTGCAAACACCATATAGTCAGTTGTATCCCAATTATATGTGTGTATGCCTACCCACTTTGTCTTTTCCTGTTTTTTGAATAATTTAATTTTCATTCTTACCTTCCTTCTTAAAATTGTTCACATAGTTATCTTTGTTTATTCTGTTGATAGCATTAGCGTCATAACGGATTTGTGTATTGTAGCCGTTATCAATACTATCGTATTTCTTGATGTATTTCTTTTCCATTTTTGAGAGTCGGGCGTAATCATTACATTCATCAACAACCGACCAAATAAAGTTCTTTAAGCCGAACTCTCTCAATGCTTTGTGAAATTTATTTGTTGCGTATCGCTTAAAAGCCTCGTAAACATGGTCACGCTTTTTCTCGCAGAGAGGCTTTTTGCTTTGTCCGATATAAACTTCCCCTGTGACCAGATTTTCAGCCTTATAGATTATTCCCATTATATTATTCCTCTAACGGTTCATAAACCTTCTTTACATGCTCTTTGTTATCACCAAAAGTTGTTACATCTAATTCAGTTTCACGATTTTGTCTTAAAAATATCTTTTTGTGAGTCAGACTCAAAATTGCGAGAACATTCCAAGCCACATGCGCTAAATGTCTATATCCGCTTTCGGGGTCAATTTCTTCCCCTTCAAGATGTGCAAACAAATGTCTTAATAAAGCGTCTGTGTATCTGCCAACACCGTTTTCAACGGATTGCCAACCGTTATCACAATACTTGTTAGCCCCGAAAGTACCTATGCAACCAACTTCCCAGAGGGCTTTTGCAAATCCGCCCAAAACTAATCCAAGTCTGATTTTGCCGTTATCTAATTTTACACCTTTATCTGTACTCATTATTTAATCCTTTCATATTCTATAACACCGTACTTTTTAATTTTTTTAATTTTTGTATACAATTTATAATAAGATATTCCCAAAAACTTGGCTAACTCTGGAATTGTATAAAAATTATTATTATACTTTATCTTAATTACATTCCTTCTGTGTTTAGCTTGTTCAGACAAAGGTGTCCAAATACAGTTAGAAGGCTCATAACCTTTATTATTATCAATTCTTTCTATAGTTAAATTATTATTGTATCCGCTTGAAATAGCCCAGTTATGAAATTTTCTAAAATCCGATAACCATTCTTCGCAAATTTTAATTCCTCTTTTGCCATAGTTTTTATAACTGTCCATTTTGGCATTGCCACATCTATTTTTCATTGCTAACCATATTCTGTATATTCGTTGATGAATTAAACCATGTTTTATATGTGAATGAGGCAAGCAACCACAAGATTTGGTGTCGCCAGTTCTCAAATAATCTGCTTTTACTACTTTTGCATTTCCGCAATCACACTTACAAAGATAAGCAACCTGTTTACCAATGTTTTCAACTCTTTTAATTACCAGTAACTTGCCAAATTTTTGTCCAGATAAGTCTTTTAAAATATTACATCCACAACTTTTCACCTTGCCATTTTTTAATTCCGTACCACGAACATTAGTAAAATTGCCGCATTCACATTTGCATAGCCAAAGCGTCTGCCCCTTTTTGTCTTTGCCATTTTCTTTAATAGCTGTTAATTTATTAAACTTTTGTCCTTGAAGTTCTAATTTTCTACCCATTTAGCAAATCCTTTTATCGTACACCTTTACTTAATAAATATTTTGCCCAAAGTCTTAAATTAAATATTTGTTCCTGTAAATCTTCTCTTGAAATTCTTAGCCAATCTATTTTAGTTGAACCATTGCCCCATTGAGGATAACTACAAACAACTAAATAACAAAACTTAAATTCTGGATTTATTACAAAATACCAAGCTATCTGCAACCAAGTAGTATCTGGTATAATCCTATTTCTTAAATCATAAAGCCCTGCCCCCGTGGATTTACACTCACAAAATCCAGCTATTCCATTCTCCCAAGCAAGAGCGTCAAAACTGCCTGCAATTCTGGGGTCTTCGTCAGAATACCAGAGAGTGTGCAATACGGTTGGCACGACCAAAGTTTGCTTTGCGATTTCGGGTAAATTTTTGAAAATCGTTAAAATTGATGTTTCACAATTTACCCCAAATTGTACGGCTGGACTCTTTGCCATTTCTTCTGGCGACTTTTGGGGATAGGGGCTTTGCACCCCTATATATTCCCTTACTGTCGTACCTGTTAAACAAGCCTTACGAGCCTCTAACCATTCATCTTTTGTGTTAAATTCAACTTTAATCATTAGTATAAACTTTCTATGCTTTTCTTTTTAGGTTGTTCAACAGGTTTTTCAGCCGCAGGTGCGGTTGTAGGTGGCACACTTGCTGCAGGTGGCGGTGGCGGTACGCTACCAGCCGTTTTTGGCGGTGTTGCCGTTGCAGGTGGTGGTGTTACGGTTTTAGGTTGCTCCGCAGGTATTTCTTTTCCGAAAACATTTTTAGGCGGTTCAACTTTTTTAGGTTCTTGTTTCATTTCTTCTGTAACTTCGTCATTTTGTTTTGTTTCCCTAACCACATTGTCATTCTTGCTATCTTGCCACGGCAGGTCAACCTTTTTATCGTCAACAGGTTTACTCTCGTTTATGGGCTTGCTAACCGCCTCTGGTTGAACATTTGTTGCAGGGATAGGTGGCACAACCGTTTGAGCAGGTGGCGGTGTCATAATTGGTGCTGGTGGCACAACGGGCGGTACTGGTATGTTTAAAGGTTCTGCATAATCAGCATTTTCAAGAACGTCAACACTTTCTTTTGAATTATCCTCAATTTTATACATCATCATAGCCAAACGTCTATTATGGTATGTCATAGCCGCCCCGACTTGTTGTGCCTCACTTGCCGCCATTTTGCGTGGTATATCAAACGGACAAGATACAACTTCGTTCATTTCAAGGTTGTCAAGGTCGGTTAATTCATAATAACATCTGTCTTCAACAACACTAAATTTTGAATAGAGTCTGTGCTTAACTTCTTGTGCTAAACAGAAATCTATAATTTGTTGCGGTTTGTAGTAATCATATTTTGCCCCACCGCCAGCACGACCTTTTCCAGCCTTTTCCACATCTGTTTTAGACCAAGCAACACGGATTGCGTTAATCTTTTCATAAATGTTCATTTGCTTTGTGTCAATAGGCTTTTCGTCTTCTTTTGGTTCTTCAACCTTTTTCGGTTCTGCCTTTTTCTTCGCCGTTTTAATTGGCTTTTGAGGCTCTGCCTCTTGTTTTGGTTCTTCTTTCGGTTCTTCCGCCTTTACAACAGGTGGCGGTGTTACCGTTTCCTTTTCGTCTTTTGCCATAGGTTCTGTTTCCTTTTCTTCTTCTGTATCATCAACAATAATACCGTTTTCTATGAATAGTTGCATTAAAGAGTCATCTTGAATAACATTTGCAACAAATTCACTATTAGCCATACCTGCTTTATCAGCAGGTAAAATGTGCTTACAAAGATTTGTCTTTTGATAGATATATTCTATCTTTCCGTCAATTTCTTCGGCTAAAACAATACCCATTGTGCCGAGATTATTTTTATAAACATCACCAACATAAAGAGGCTCATGCTTATAAGTTTGCCCTGTTTGGCATTCATAAAGTTTTTCAATATCGCTCTTTTTCATATTATAATTCCCCTGTTTCTTGTAAGTAAGCAACCAAACCATCATAATTTTGTGCAAACTTTTCTATCTCATTTTTCTGTCTTTGTTCAAGTTCTTTTCGTCTATTATACAAATCCATATCGGTATATTCTTTGGCATGCTTTGTAATCAATTCGGTTATGACTCTTGGTTCAAGTGCGTCTAATTCCCAACTCAAAGAACCGTATT
>JAEEGL014835317.1_pt1 | contig 21159 bp, 17 predicted proteins | sample 9134231 | NCBI WGS metagenome assembly JAEEGL01 (sample SAMN16246548, study PRJNA631951) | gut metagenome | biome: gut microbiome; feature: rumen; material: fiber-attached | host: Bos | place: Iran: Karaj | collected 2018-10 | reverse complement strand
TTCTCCTTAACTCCGCCGATAGGAAGCACCTCTCCGCGAAGGGTAATTTCACCGGTCATGGCAACATCTCCCCTTACCGGAGTTCCGGTAATGGCGCTTATGATGGCAGTACACATTGCGATACCCGCACTCGGACCGTCCTTCGGAATCGCACCTTCAGGACAGTGGATATGGAAATCGTTCTGTCTGAAGTATTTAGGTGTATAGCCAAGTCCGGCAATGTATGAGCGTACAACCGTAAAGGCTGCTGAAATTGATTCTCTCATTACCTCACCGAGCTTACCCGTATAAACCTGCTTACCGAATCCCGGAATGCTTGAGGCCTCAATGGTAAGTATCTCACCGCCGACTGAGGTATACGCAAGACCGTTCACGATACCGACCTTGTTATCCAGGGTAATGTCAGTATGATCGAACACCCAAGGTCCGAGCATCTTCTTGACGGTTTCCCCGGTAATGTCGATATGGGTAACCTTTCCGGAGCTCAGCATGATTTCCTTAACGGTCTTTCTGCAGAGTCTGCCGATTTCCCTTTCAAGATTACGCACGCCGGCTTCACTGGTGTAGTTTCTTATAAGAGAGAGTATAGCCTCATCGGTAAAGTTGATTTCATCATCCTTCACGTTATTGTCAGTCATCTGCTTAGGAATAAGATGATTTCTGGCAATATGAAGCTTTTCCTCTTCCGTATAGCTGCTCAGATTGATTATTTCCATTCGGTCACGGAGTGCCGGAGGAATGTTCAGACTGTTTGAAGTTGCGACAAACATAACGTCTGACAGGTCAAAATCAACCTCAAGATAGTTATCGGTAAAGCTCTTGTTCTGTTCTGGATCAAGTACCTCAAGCAGCGCTGAGGCCGGATCGCCCCTGTAGCTGTCGGTGGAAATCTTGTCGATCTCATCCAGCAGGAACAGCGGATTCTTAACACCGCACTTCATGAGCTTCTGAATAATCTTGCCCGGAAGAGCGCCGACATAGGTACGTCTGTGACCTCTGATTTCAGCCTCGTCACGCATGCCGCCGAGGGCTACGCGCACATAGGTTCTGCCGGTGGCCTTCGCAATTGACACACCGAGTGAAGTCTTACCCACGCCAGGAGGTCCTACAAGGCAGATAATCGGCGCATGGAGTCTGTCCGCACGGTTCTGTACGGCAAGGTATTCCAGAATTCTTTCCTTAACCTTGTCCAGACCGTAATGATCATGATCCAGAATTTCCTCTGCCCCTTTAAGATCCTTTTTCAGTTCGGAACTCTTGTTCCATGGAAGGGCCAGAATGGTTTCAATATAGTTTCTGCTGATGGCAGCGTCCTGGCTGAATCCCGGCTGCATTGCGAGCTTGCGGAGTTCGGCATTACACTTTTCGGCAACGTCATCAGGCATGCCTGCTTCCTTAATCTTGGTACGGAGAACCGCAACCTCGTCCACGTTCTCCTGCAGTCCGTCATCGGCAAAAGACACATCCTGACCGCCGTCAATCTGTGCCCTGCTGTTCTTCAGGTTCTTAAGCTCCTGCTGGGCAGACTTGAGATGTTCACTCAGGAAATAAATCTTCTGATTGATTTCAATACTTTCCTTTGCCCTGTCACGAATCTGCTCCATCATCTGCTGGTTTTTGGCATCCATAGCCATGACGGTCATAAGAAATTCGGCAAGTTCATTCTCACTCTTTAAGGAAATGTATTCCGCTCTCTGCTTTTCATCAAAGAGAACGGTTGAAGCAATACTGTCACAGAAAAGGGTAAATGAAGGAGCCCCCTCCTCAATTACCTTAATCATTTCTGAATTTATGTGACCGTTATGGCTCATTGCGAACTTCTTGTACTCCATGAGCATGTCCTGACGCACCATGGCCTCGCTTACCATTTCATTGTCATAAGGTACAAGGAAAAGAGGCTTATAGGTGGCAAGCAACTCGAAGTTTGACTCATCCACAAAATCGGTTACACGATTGATGTCGTCGACAGTCACCCTGCCTTTAACACAGACGATGTACGCATGAGAACCGTCACTGAAATTCTCTCTGCTGGAAACGGATGCAAGACAGGCATAGGATTCCTGCAGTTCCTCAACGGAACAGTCCTTCAGAGATTCATCCGGATGATACACCAAAATAAAATCCGTATTCTTTGAGCAGGATTCCTCAAGAATCTTTTCAATTCGCGGATACGGGGTTATCGGCAGCATAGACATTGAGATGACCGGATAACTTAATCCCAATACCGGTATGAACTTGGTTTTCTTTCTTCTTTGAACCATAAACGATTCCTTACTGTCCGTAATTCATTACTGCAAATGAATTTTTATACATGATTAATCATAAAATATAATATACAGTATTTAAATATGGCTGATAATAGCTGATTTCAAGAACGATGCCACATTTTTTACATTCGTTTGTACATTATTCAACCTATCTGACCGGGCTCAGGTTCACGACCGGCCGTTAAAGCCTCAGGCACACGTCCCCATCGATGCTGGATTGCATAACAATACATTAAGAAAGAGACAGCCCGTTCCTCTTTTTGCGGAACGGGCTGTCTGACATATCATCACCGAATCATTCCGAAGCAGTTACTCCGGGACGAAACGAAATGAGTCCTATTTTTTAAAGAACTCATCATCCCTGATGAGCACTGGATCCTTGACGCCGTTTACAACATCACCGTCAATGATAACCTTGGCAACCTCGGTACTGGAAGGTAAATCATACATGGTATCAAGAAGCATTGATTCCACGATTGAACGCAGACCTCTCGCACCGGTATGACGCTCCATTGCCTTCTCAGCCATTGCCGTAAGAGCATCAGGAGTGAAATCAAGGGTAACCTTGTTAAGCTTGAACAGTGCTTTGAACTGACGGGTAATCGCATTCTTAGGTTCGGTAAGAACATTGATTAAGGCTTCACGGCTTAATTCATCAAGTGTCGCTATAACCGGCAGACGACCGATGAATTCCGGAATAAGACCGAACTTGGTAAGATCATCAGGCTCAACCTTGGCAATCTTCTCGCTAAGATTAAGCTCATCCTGCTTACCGTAAACGGTAGCATTGAAGCCGATGCCTGAATTCTTTTCAACACGCTTTTCAACAATCTTGTCGATGCCTGCAAATGCACCGCCGCAGATAAACAGAATCTTTGAAGTGTCAACCTGCACGAAATCCTGCTGAGGATGCTTTCTGCCGCCCTGAGGTGGAACTGAAGCAATGGTACCTTCAATAAGCTTGAGCAGAGCCTGCTGCACGCCTTCACCGCTTACGTCTCTGGTGATTGACGGATTGTCTGACTTACGGGAGATCTTGTCGATTTCATCGATAAACACGATACCGCGCTGAGCCTTTTCCACGTCATAATCACAGTTCTGCAGAAGCTTCTGAATAATGTTTTCCACGTCCTCACCCACGTAACCAGCTTCGGTAAGAGTGGTGGCATCAGCCATTGCGAACGGAACATTCAGCAGTCTTGCCAGAGTCTGGGCAAGCAGAGTCTTACCTGAACCGGTAGGACCGATGAGCAGAATATTTGACTTATTGAGTTCAACACCGTCATACTTGTCGTTTACGAGCTGACGCTTGTAGTGATTATAAACCGCAACTGACAGAATCTTCTTGGCTCTTTCCTGACCGATAACGTAATCGTCAAGATGCTCCTTAATCTCATGAGGAGTAGGCAGAGCCTCGAGCTCCTTGGATATATCTCCCTTGCGTTCGTTGGCTTCGGACTTCAGACGGTCCTTGGTGATAATGTCATTACACAGGTCGATACATTCGTTGCAGATGTATACCCCCTGATCAACACCTTTAATCAGCTTCCGTACCTCAAACTGCGACTTGTTACAGAATGAGCAACGCAACGGTTCGTTCTTGTTATCTTTGTTATTTGACATTTACTAACCTTTATGAATTATGGGCGCTTGGTAATCACATCGTCAATCAGACCGAAATTCTTTGCTTCTTCGGCTGACATAAAGTTATCCCTGTCTGTGGCCGCAAGAATTTCCTCATAGGTTCTGCCGGTATGCAGAGCCAGCTTTCTGTTCAGTTCTTCCTTGATTCTCAGGGTTTCACGCGCATGGATTTCAATATCGGAAGCCTGTCCCTTGAAACCGCCGAGAGGCTGATGAATCATGATTCTTGAACTTGGAAGAGAATATCTCTTGCCTTTTGCTCCCGCAGTCAGCAGGAAAGAGCCCATTGAACAGGCCTGTCCCATGCACACGGTAACAACGTCCGGTCTGATAAACTGCATGGTATCATAGATACTCATACCTGCGGTTACGACTCCACCAGGTGAATTGATGTACATGTAGATGTCTTTATCGGGATCTTCTGATTCAAGGAAAAGCAGCTGGGCACAAATCAGATTAGCCATGTGATCCTCTACCTCGCCGGTGAGGAATATAATACGATCTTTGAGCAGACGTGAGTAGATATCATAAGATCTCTCGCCTTTAGCGGTCTGTTCTATAACATAGGGAACCAGTGTGGACATGGTGGTTGCATCAGTGATTGCGGACATAATCCAATTCCTCTATCAACATTAAATAAATTCTGTCTCGGTAAACGACACGGAGCTTCTCCGCGACCGTAAATATCTGAAGCACAATTATATATGAAAATGTTAAATATTTACACACCACCGACGTTAAAACATCTCACAGCACACATAATAAATACCACATTACTGCACTTTGTCTAAAAATAAAACAGCGGCATAACCCAACTCAAACAGAACACATGATTCAGTTCACCAGTAAAACCACACCGCGTATCCGCCACGCGGTCAGCTGCCCCGGATCAGAAAATTCCGCCAGTAAATAAAAGACCCGGCATAAGCCGGGTCTGACATTCATAAAATCAACTATGACTCTGTCTCACAGAGGCACAGGCATATTAGAAGTTATGGTTAACGAGTTCGTAGAAACTCTTGTTTTCTTCGGTAACCTTGCCCTTTGCGAGAACTTCGTCAACGATCTGTTCGAACATTGCACGGTTACGGATGTTCTGGAGCTGTTCAGGGTTCTTGGCAAGAGCCTTCTTGAATTCTTCAGCCTGATCGTATGCTGAAGCGATTGAATCGATGAATGCATTTACACGTGCTTCGTCAAGGGTAATGCCGTACTTTCTGCATACGGCGCCAACGATGATCTTCTGCTTGATCATGTTTTCGCAAGAAGCCTTTAACTTAGCTTCGTCTGCATTCTTCTGATCCTTCTTAACGTTGTTGAACAGGTTTTCAACTTCTCTTGAAGGTAATTCGATGTTACCGTACTTAGCAACGAGCTTGCCGATAACTTCATCGCTGTTTTCTCTGAACACAACCTGATTAAGTTCGCGTTCCATGTTCTTCTTAACGTCAGCACGGAAAGCTTCAACACCGCCGTCAACGCCGAAGCTCTTAACGAGTTCGTCGTTTAATTCAGCAGGCTTGCGAAGCATTACTTCGTTAACCTTAACCTTGAACAGAACTTCAACACCTGCGAGGTCTTCAGCGTGGTAGTCAGCTGGGAAAGTGATGTTGAATTCGAATTCATCGTTAACCTTGTGGCCGATTAACTGATCTTCGAAACCAGGGATCATGCGGCTTGAACCGATGATGATTGGATAGTTGTCAGCCTTGGTCTTGTCGATAGCCTGACCATCCTTGAAACCTTCGAAGTTGATACGTACGAGATTATCCTTGGCGATTTCAGCTTCTGAAGCTTCCCATGAACCCTGCTGACGGCAGAGGGTATCAATCATCTTGTCGATGTCGGCTTCGGTGATGTTGCCTACAACCTTCTTGAATTCAACGCTTTCAACGCCTTCGGCGAAGTCAACTTCAGGATATACTTCAACTGAGAAGGTATATGCGAAATCATTGCTGATACCGGTATCTTCAATGTTTTCAATTAAAGGCATTGAATCTGCAATATTTTCGATCTTTGCTTCATTAAGAGCCTGGTACATTGACTTGCTGATGATATCATTAACTGATTCATCCTTAATCTGATAGCCGAACTGCTTAATAACTACATCATCAGGTACCTTACCCTTTCTGAAACCAGGGATACGGCTGGTCTTACCGATTTTGCGTACTACGGCATAATATGTCTTCTTGTATTCTTCTGCCGGAATAACAACTTTGATCTTACGATTTAAACCTTCTGATGATTCAACGGAAACTTGCATGTTTTCACCTCAATAATAGTAGTTAAATTTTAAAAACCTTATCAATCAATTTTTAAAATAATTTAAGTATTGCATTCCCGCAACTTTAAAACGGATGTGCGGGAACAAAGTAAACCTTATTAAAAATTACCGCATTATAATGCGACAAACGGGCTCTGTAAACTCAAAAATACCCTCTAACCACCTGACCTGCTTCACAAAAAGAAATATTTGAAAGTTTTTTTCGTAAATATGAACAAGAAATATACACTTATCAAAACAAAAACGTCTTCATAAGCAAATTCAAAACTCCGTCCATGCTTTTTCATACCTTTGCTGATATCATTCACCGATGGTGACGGCTTCATGAATGAGCCGTTCCAATCTTTATTGTTCCCTGATACATAAAGGCAGAAAGCAGCCATTTTCATTTCAGACTCAGGATTCAATCATGACAGCAACAGGTTCACATAACTCACTGAAGAAACAGCAGGATTTTCCCGTCGGCATCATAGAAGGCTTTTTCGGGACCCCGTGGGACATGCGGTCGCGCATGACCTTTATCGAAAGGCTTCCCCGCATGGGGCTCAATTTCTACATCTACGCTCCAAAGAACGACCCGTGTCTCAGATCCCGATGGAGTGAGGAATTCACTGCGGAATACACGTCCGCCCTGAAACAGCTTGCCCTAAAGATTAAATCAGCGGGCATGAAATTCGGAATCGGATTCTCTCCGCTCGGGGCAACGGCAGACAGCAGAAAATACCTGCCGGTATTCAGGCGTCAGATAAAGCATCTTGCCGAAGAACTGCATCCTGATTACCTGGCACTGCTCTTTGACGACATGAAAATCTCCCTTGAACATGAAGGAGTCCTGCAGAATATCTTTATAAGAGAATGTCTCGACGTTCTGACTCCGTACGGAATCCGCCTGATTACCTGTTCAAGCTTTTACACCACGGATCCGATTCTCGAAAAGGTGTTCGGAAAAATGCCTGAGTGCTATCATTCCGATTTACTGAAGGGACTGCCTGACAGCGTTGACTTCTTCTGGACCGGTTCAAAGGTCATCAGCACCGAATATACGGAAAAGGATCTCCTGCTGGCGGCGGAAATTCTCGGACGCAGACCATTCATCTGGGACAACTACCCTGTAAACGACGGCAGAAAGGCAAGCGACTACCTTTACCTAAAGCCGTTCTCCGGCAGAAATCTGATTCCTTCACTTGCCTCAGGAATAGCCGTAAATCCGATGAAACAGACCTTTCTGAATCTCTTTCCTCTTGCCTCCCTGCGAAAGGCTCTGGAAACGGATAACGCCGAACTCATATCGGAAGCAGCCGCAGAGAAACTGAAATTCTGTCACGGCGGCAGTTTTACGGATTTCATGGGAACCTGCACCGAGCTTTTTGCTTCCACTCCGGTAAGCGAAATCACGGACCGAGAAAAAAACGACCTGCTGCGAATTCTTGATGCCATGCTTCTGGAAAAGAAATCGACCCTCAGCGGAGCGGTTCCTGCTGACGGCAGCATTACGGATACGGACGTCGGTGAAACGGAAAAAATCCGCAACGAGCTTGCCGAAATAAATGAAATAAAGAATTTCCTTAACGGGAAATACGTCTTTGATCCCGCCTGTCTCACCGGCTAGCCTCTCACGCCGCCGTGAATCCATAAAAAAACGCAGCCGGAAAACTCCGACTGCGCTTCAGTGCTAAACTCCCATACATTCAGCAGAAAATCGTACGAGTAAAATGCCAATACAATAAAAATTATATTTTCAGACAAACGGGATTATTCCTTTGCAGAAACTCTCCCTTAAATAATTTTCCGCGGAAGCAATACAGGAAGCTAACAATGATCATGTTATACCATCAGGGGCGCCTGTGTCTTATTTATTTGCAAAGTTTTTTGCAAAAGTCACAACCTCTGACTCGTTAACCTTGTCATTGACTGATACGGAATGAATAAGATCATGTCCGTTATCAAGATACAGAACAATGTTAATAGAAGTACCGCCGTCAAAATAGCATCCTGTTCCGATAAGCTTATGAGGATTCATGAGGACCCCTTCGCTGCAGCTGAAGGAAGTGATGATTTCAGTAATGTCATTCTCTACGAAAGACTTCTTGCCTTCTGCAGAAAATCTGCTGTAAGACATCAGACCTGAAGTTGAGGCATTGGCAATAACAACGGATGCTTTTTCTGAAGAAACTACTTCGTATCCGTCAGGCAAATTCATTTCACCGGCAAAAGAAACTGAGGCCAGCATGCAGCCGACCGCAGAGATTATTATATTTTTCATTACAAACATTCCTTTATTAAACCAAAATAAATTTCAGTTCATTAGATGATTGTCAGAATCATTATATTCGTACCAGCGGGCTCACCGGAGGCCACTGACTGATTCCGATATAATTTTAGTTATTATAAAACACACACTGTAAGACTATCATGGGACGCAAAATGCGGCATTACCCTGCGGTAATAAAGCATAATACCGTTCCACATATATTCTTAAACCAGTAAAACGTATAATTAAATATACGATTTGCAGATTATAACAGCAAAAATGATAAAATGATCAAAATTTTTTATTCCTATGATTCATTTTAATTTGACAAAATTTTTCGCCTATAAAACTTCTGTTTTTACACCGCATGGCTCTGAAGAAGACAGCAGTGTCAGAAGATTCCCGCGCAGACCCTATCCTTTTCAGTAAATGCAAATGAATTGTAATTGAAATGCGTATACTGTATCATAGCCTCGTTTCGTGATGTTCCGTCATGGTGCCGAAAAGCCGCTGCAACATGTCTCGGGGCACTGCGCCGTAAAGATGGCTGATGCATGCCGGAACGGGCCGTCATGCACACGGGACGGTGGCGGCAAAACCTACCGTCCCGAAATACGCAATAATAAATCAAAGGCAGAAGCATGTCAGAAAGTATAGTATCTGAAAATAACGCCAGCATTCAGGATATATCACAGAGATTCAGGGGCTACTACCCTGTAGTGGTAGATGTTGAAACGGCCGGATTTGATCCCAAAACCAGTGCCCTTCTGGAAGTGGCATTCTGTACCTTAAAGATTAATGAAAACGGGGATTTTGAAAAGGATGAACTGATTCACTGCAATCTGAAACCATTCCCTAATTCAGTGATCGAAGAGGCCAACATACGTTTTCTGGGGATTGATCCGTTTGATCCTGAAAGAAAGGCCGTGGATGAAAAAACAGGGCTGCTCCCGATTTTAAAGCAGCTAAGCAAGAAGGTTAAGGCAGCTGGCTGCAAAAGAGCAGTTCTCATCGGTCATAATGCTCATTTTGACCACTCCTTCATAATGGCTGCCGCTGAAAGACTCAAATACAAGCGTAATCCGTTCCACCCTTTTACGGTTATTGATACGGCAACCCTTGCCTCACTGTTTCTGGGACACTCGGTTCTCTCCGTGGCCTGCGATTCCGCAGGCATTCCGTTTGAGGCTGACAGTGCCCACGATGCCGCATATGATACGGACAGGGAAGCGGAACTCTTCTGCTACTTCGTAAACAAATTCAGACGTCTTGGCGGATGGCCTTTAAGCGGAGAGGATCTTGAACGTTCAAACGAAGCAAGAACCAAATACGACAACAGAAACACCGTAACTGAAAACAGTGCGGAAAAAAAGAACGCCGACGAACAGGCTCCTTAGGCTGAGAATGCACGGAACTGATATTCCGTTTCCGTGTTAATTATGATCGGGGAGTAAAAAAACGCCTCGCCGAATAAAAATGGAATCCCGGCACCCGCAGTATGTTGTGGCGGTATGCCGGGATTTCTTTTTATGCTTTATCCGGAATCTATCTGGATCTTATTCTGGACTTTTTCTGTTCCCCTGACACTTTGGCAAACTCCTCCTTGGCTTCAGCAAGAGCCTTATTGAAGTTATCCAGAGTATGAAGCTCAGCCACAATATAGGATGCGAGAGTACGCCCCCAGTCAACGTCGGACTGCCAGTGGAAACCGCAGATAACCCTGTTCTGTCCCATTCTGAGTCCGGTTTCAAGAATCTGATTGCTTCGTTTCGGATTGATTTCGGTAAGGATCAGAGCCACGCCCCAGCCATAGGTTGAGTACCCTGACGGGTATGAACCGTCCCTTTCATGCTTAAGATCTTCATCAGGAGTAGAACACGTACGCTCGTCGAAATACACAAAAGGACGCTTGCGCTTGTAATAACGCTTTGCATTGTTACCCGGTTCCAGGAAGTCACCAAGAGAGTTCTCAATAAGGTACACCAGCTTAGGAGTGGTGCTTCTGCTCATTTTGATTCCCATGGCGGAAGAAAAGAATTCGGCAACTGATTCTCCGTCGATCTTGGCAGCATTCTTTGCCTCTTCCCAAACTCTTGTTCCCCTGTATTTTTTCATGTTCTCACGATAAACATCCTTGTCTATCTCAAAACGCTTGGAGTTTTCTGCCGGAGGTGCCGGGAGAAGCATAATGGCATCAGCGTAATCGCTTTTCGGGGAAGCTGCGAATGACGGATATTTTGACTTGTTCTTATATCTTGAATCCGTACCGGCCACATCATAGCCCACACTGTTTCTGGACACATTTTTTCCCGTATCCGCAGAGGCCGCCTGCCCAAAAGCAAGCACTGCTACAGCCAAAAGACATAAAAAACGATGTTTCTGCATGAACATTTCCCCTTTAGAACGCGTACACAAAAGCATGCACAAAATAACGAGAGATACTGTAATTCTAACGTACCCATCTCTCCCCTTAAAGGAAAGGTTTCAGTAAACTCACAGACTGTCACAAAAACAGTGCAGGTTGTGCACTGTTACGTGACGGAGAACATATCCAGGAAATCAGCCTGAAATCCGTGATTACCGTGAGTTCTTCAGACAGTTCAGAATTTTCTCCACGATCATGGCCTTCTGAAGACTGAATGCTCCAGCCTTAAGCGTATCATCCATACTCTGCTCACGGGCAAAGAAGCGCAGGATGCAGCCGAGCGAATTCCTGTTAGCCGTATACCACGGATCCTCCTCCGGCCAGTGTTCACCGGAAACAGGACTACCGTTAAACATAATTGGAAGATAGTGCCAGTTTGAACCGATTGTAAATCCTCCCGAAAGAACCAGTTCATCAGCCCCGATCACGCTGACTCTATGCTTTATGCCCTTAATGGAATCATCCTTTTTACAGACAACGCAAATTTCTGTTCCTCCGGAAGATTCAGCAAGAATTGACGTTTCGGATATCCTCACGGCAGATACAATGTCAGGAACGGCATGAACCACCAGAGCCACGGGATGTGAAACCGTCTCAAAAAACATCTCCTCGGTGCTCATCCCTGCATTCAAAGGGAGGTTATAGAGACATTCTATTTCAATTCTCCTGAGCTCGCCCATGCCCTTAAGCTTTTCATAAAAGATGCCGATATCCCGTAAAAACGGATATGCATAGTTAAAAAAGATGTCGTCACGAAGTCCGTCATACATGTCAGGAGCAGCTGTAAAACCGAGAACAGGCTTCTCACAGATAACGGCGCAGCCGAGCCTCATCACCTTTCTCAAAACCTCATTGTGATGTTTAGCCGGAACAACAACCAAACCACATCAACCTTAAGATTCTGAAGTTCATCAGCAGAAGAATACCTTAAAGGAATTCCGTACATATCCCCGACCTTATTACAGTAATCATAATCCGCATCGGCAACCGCCACCACATCATGTCCGAGGGCTCTGTATGCATTTATGTGCACATGCCCCCAATGCAATCCTATAACAGCAACTCTCATAAATACCCCGCTCTCACGATAACGGCCAGAAATCTGACTCCTTCGGAGCCGGCCTTCGCATAGTGACTCATGCCCACGGAGATTCGATGCAAATCTCCTGCCTTAAGTTCCTTTCCGTAAACGGAACCATTCTCATCACGACATTCCACAAAGATACTGCCCTCAAGAATGTAGTAGTATTCTTCCGTATCATAATGAGTATGCAGTCCCAGAGAAGCATCCGGTTCAAGACGGCTTTCAATAATCGCATTAAGATTACCGTTAAAGGAAAACTGTTCTGCGGTTCCGGGCTGTTCGGAGGTAATCCATTTGCAGAAATTCAGCCCGGCACCGTGTCTCGGATCACCTTCGGGAAAATCCCGGTTCTCATGGGAATTTCGGTATACGACCTTTGCCATGCCTGAGCCTTTTTTGAAATAGTGTCCGTCATCGGCATCAGTTCCTGAATATACGGAAGAATCTGAAGAATGGAATACGGAACCGTCCGTATACCCGTCATTATTGATGTCATTCATGGCTCTCAACCTCTCATAACAGGACATTTCTGAACAAAAGTACGGACTGAATGGAAAAATCACGGTTCAATCCGTCAGAATTAATTTATGTAACATCCACCAGAGCTTCATCTTCCGGAAATACATGTACAAATAGTGTCATTTAATTCATCATACTGTACTGTCACTGCAGGTAATGCAAATCGTCACAGCACATGCAGGAATCCGGTTATTATTATGGCGTTGACAAAATCGATAATCAGGGAACCGACTATTGATACCACGAAAAACGCCCTCGAAGCCTCACCGTAATAGGATGACAGCGTGGCCATATTGGCCAGGGCATTCGGAGTAGCCCCCATTCCGAAACCGCACTGACCGCAGCACAGCACTGCAGACTCATATGACTTTCCCATTATTCTGAACGTCACAAAATAAACAAACAGTACTAGCACGATACACTGAACAAACAGCGTTGCCACTATCGGCAGTGCCAGACTCTTAAGATCCCACAGATGGAGATTCATCAGCGCAAATGCCAGGAAATACTGCAGAGCCAGACCGCCACAGACCCTTACAGCATGATCCGGGACCGGACGCCTGAACAAATCGGCAATGTTTCGGATGAAGCACGCAACAACCATTGGTCCGAGATATGCGGGAAGCACAATTCCCAATGCACTCAGTTCTCTCATGATAAGGCTGCCGCAGGCTATTGCCGTAAATATGCAGATCAGGGCAACACCGAGAGAATCCTCATGAAGAACCTTTATCTCTTCCACGGGAGCACCTACCGAAGCAGAATCATCGTCCTTTTCATTTTGACAGTCAGCTTTGTCCGCATATGTCCTGATTCCGTGTCTCTTTATTATGAACTTTCCGAGAGGACCGCCAATGAGGGATCCTGAAATAAGACCGAAGGTGGCACATGTAACGGCAGCCGACACCGCACCGGCAAGCCCCGCCTTTTCCAGCTCAACACCGAACGCCGCAGAAGTACCGTGACCTCCGATAAGGGAAATCGAACCAGTTGCAAGCCCCAGAAGAGGGTTCTCGTGAAAAAGCCATGCCATGCCGACACCTGTAAAATTCTGACAGAATATGAGCAGAACGGTACATACGGCAAAAAGGAGCACCTCTTTACCTCCCCTGAGGAGCAGCTTAAACGAAGCCATGTAACCAATCGACGTGAAGAACATCATCATCGTCAGATCCTTCAGCTGACCGTCAAAGGAAAATTCGATGTTAAAGTATTCATGGGCAAAGAAAACAAGTGTGGCAAAAAAGATTCCGCCAATAACCGGTTCCGGAATAAAAAACTTACGGAGAAACGGAAGCATCCTTTTGAAGAGATAGCCGGCAATAAGAACCAGTGTGGCACAGATAAGGGAGGACATCATGTCCAGAGAATAGCTTGAGGCGGGTATGCTCATGTGTTTGCCTAAAAAATTATGTACGGAATGAGAACATGAAACAGACGTGTAAACATGTGACCGGCTATAATTATACGGTCAGTCCGGTAAAACGTTAAACATTATTCTTAATTTTACCATACGGATAAGAAATGCCGCACCTGACCGCCCCACAAATACGTAACGGACAGACCGGATGTGCGGCATGTATGGAATTATCAGTCCTTCGAACCGGTTTCGGTTACCCTGATAGCCTCATCAACGTTCTTTTCAAGATTCATCTTCTGGTAATCACCGTCCTTCGGCATGATCATCCGGAATTCATCAGCCACGTCAATTCCGGCAACGGCACTGTCAAAGCTTACGTCCATGACGTGACCGCCTTTGGATCGGTCTTCAGTAATGAAATGGAAATGCCACCCCGCAGCATTAAGCTTGTCCATGAATCCCGGGAAATACATGCCTACGATAGTGCCACGCTGATTCCTGAATGCGAACTCAATCTGATCCCGTGCCATAACCTCGTCAAGAGGAATGTACGGCTTCTTCTGTGCCCTTTCACTTCTCGCCTTCACGTACGGAAACTCACCGGTTATTCTGACTGTATAGAAAAGATTCTTTCCGTGGGAAGAAACAAAAGCATCCAGAGAATCCTTCAGCTCAGCCATGCTGCCGATATTCTTCAGCTCAATGGAGGCATCCTCCTCGAAGAACGTGACATTTGAAAACGGTACGGTTTCGGAATCCGGAGGTAAAACCACGGTTCCGTCACTGACGGCCTGATACACTGTCCCGTCGAGAACAATCATTTCACCGTTCACTCCCTGGAAGGTTCCCAGGCCGATGTTGCCGTGCTTCCTGAGTTCACCTACAGTTATTACACCGTCATAGTAGCCCTGAATGAGAGAATGAAGCTGAGCCACCTGGTAAACAGTATCGTTCCCGACACTGCAGTCTTCAGAATCCGCATAGGCCCCGTTCTGACTTGAGCAGGCTGAAAAACAGAGACATGAAACCATTAAACACAGTCCGGGAAAACCCGCTCTGATAAGATTCATTTTCATAGGCATCTCCTTATCCGTCACGAATCTGATACAACGGCACGGACTTTAAGCACCTTAATGCCAATCTGCAAAGGACTCTTAAAGCCTGATTCCGTCGCCATTGAAAATAATGATAGCATGGTGCCCCGGCGATTACTGTTATGTACATAAAATAACCAATCGTTATAAATCCCAAATGCGTTTTATGCGATTCAGCGCATGAAATACGGCCGTTAAGACCGTTTCCGGTCAGTGATGCCAATGACTGCCGTTCCGAAAATCATGCCTCTACGACTCCCGTATCCGTAAATTCCTGCGGCGTAAAAGGCTCCGGATCCACGGGGAACCATCCTCAGGCCTTACCGGTCAGCGTTTCCGATTCATGACGAAAACAAAACCCGGTACAATTCCGTAAAATGTGTCCGTTAATTACCTTAATTCTGATAGGAAATAATCTAAAATATGGATTTACCTCCGAATTCACAAAATCTTAACTTGTAAATTCCTATCTATTAATAGTAATATTACCTGGTGTTTTTTAATAATAATAAAAAACAATATTTTTAAGATAATTTATTTATATTTTATTATTACACCTATATCATAAACATATAAATATTTTTACTATAAATTACCATATGATTTAAAACATATTGTTTTGGTATGTTTTTTATTCGGTAAGGAAACACATTTCTGAACATAAGGAGTAAGTATGAAGATCTCAACAAAAGGCAGATATGCGCTGCGTCTCATGATTGAACTGGCAAAATTTGACCAGACAACACCGGTTCGTCTCAAGGAACTGGCAGAAAGACAGAACATATCTGAAAAATATGCCGAACAGATAATCGGCCTGATGCGTCGCGGCGGCGTGGTTAATGCCAAAAGAGGCACACAGGGCGGCTACGAGCTGGCAAAAAATCCAAAAGACATTAGCGTCGGAACCATTCTCAGACTGACCGAAGGAGATCTTTCCCCCGTACCGTGTCTGGAAAACAACGGTATTCCGTGTGAAAGAAAATACTCCTGTGCAACATATCATCTTTGGGAAAAGCTTAATCAGAGCATTAACGACGTGGTTGACAACACCTCCATTGCGGATCTTGCCGAAATTGACCGTGTTAACCTGAGTGAAATGATGATGGGAGCAGGCATCTGATCCCTACACTCCACAAGGACAGAGACCTGACATTTCCAGTCTGATGTGCATTCGGCACAGTTTTTCATCACCTATCCCATGCTCAGGTCTTTCCAATCCAGTCCGTACGTTACTTCCGCCTCCCGGCTTACGCCATTCCCTTCCACTCATCCTTCTGCCTGAAAACGGCTCCCGGTCAGACCATCTGCATCTTACTGCGGTTTCCTGATTTTTTCCTTATCATGAGGAATATAAGCAGGTACCGAGAGTTCCGACAAAATGACAAAATAGTTATATAATTAAGAGATAAACTAAACATTCAGGAGCAGACATGACAAAAATTATAAATCAGGAGCTCTTAACCGGTGAAAGAGCCCTGTTCCAGGCAAAAGACCTCGAAATCATAAACTCAACCTTTGCGGACGGAGAATCCCCGCTCAAGGAAGCGTCAGACATATCCCTCAGAAATTCCTTCTTTAAATGGAAGTATCCCATGTGGTACGGCCGGAGATTCAGCCTGAAGAACTGCACCCTTTTTGATACCGCAAGAGCCGGCATATGGTATACGGACGGCATTGACATGACCGACTGCATCATCGAGGCACCCAAGACATTCAGAAGAAGCTCTAACATCCGTCTTAACGGCGTGTCGATTCCCAATGCCGATGAAACACTGTGGCACTGTCGCGACGTCGTTATGAACAGGGTTCATGCCAAAGGAAACTACTTTGCCATGAACAGTGAAAACATGGAAATCAGTGACTTTGAGCTGTTAGGCAACTACTCGTTTGACGGAGCCCGAAACATAGTCATCGACAATGCCCGCATGCTGTCCAAGGATTCATTCTGGAATGCCGAGAACGTGGAGGTAAGAAACTCCTTCATTTCGGGAGAATACATAGGCTGGAACGCCAAAAACGTAAAGTTCATAAACTGCGTCATTGAAAGTCTGCAGGGCTTCTGCTACATGGATAACGTCATTCTTGAAGACTGCACCCTGCTTAACACCAACCTGGCTTTCGAGTACTCAACGGTGGAAGCTGAAATAAACAGTGTCATCGACAGTATCAAGAATCCGATTTCCGGCAGAATAAAGGCTGAGGACATTCGGGAAATCATTTTTGATGATCCGGCAAGATCCGACAGATCACGCACCGAAATCATAACAGGAAAAAAGGAATAGAATACCGCATTCCGGATGGACAACCGGTCTCCGCCGTTTTTCCGCAGCCACGGGTCCACCCGTGGCGCACTCCGGCACGGCCGTGCTATGCCAGCGGATCAACGCCGTATTTATTGGCCTTCGGAGTTCCCCTGAAGCAGAAGCAGAACATCAGAAGCAGAGTGTACAGGAACCCGAGATACGGGATAAACACCGGAAGCACCCAGAGTCCGCTCCTATCCTTATCGTGAAGTCTTCTGACCGCAACCGCCACCACGGAAATATTTAAGACATATTCAATAATCATGACCACAATGTTATTGTTCAGCAGGTGCGGAATAAGCGGAATCACCAGTATCCATACAACAAGCATGTACCACCAGAACTCTGATCTGCATGCCCGTCCCCTGATTATGAAGAGCTTGTTTATGCAGGTTTTCAGGGCATCAATAACCGAATATCCGCGATTGTGTCCGGGACTTCTTATAAAATTGACGTTAAAGATGCCGAGTCCGGGATCCCTGTGGGAGACAAATCCGTAATCCCCGTAGTGATCATCAAAATCCGCATCCCTGCCGCCGTTATACTGCTGATTCATGTTAATTCTCCGGATACTGTCATTTAGAACAATGATTTCATTGTACGACTTTTTTACTCATTCCGCTAAAACTGCAGCCTGTTTACACGATTTTTAAGGAAGCCGTCACTAATACGGAGACACTGCACACACGGCGTTTACCGTATGAAGGTATAATCCGCTTTTCCTTCGTCCGCCTCTGCAGCGCCATGGACGCCTGCTTCCTTTCCTGCGGGATAATCCCACCCGCCGCCGAGAGCCTTGTAGAGATCTATCAGTCTGACTATTCTGTTGAACTCCGTCTCAAAGATTTTTTCATCAAAGGAAATAATCCTGTTCTTTGCCTCAATCTTTTTATCAAATTCAGCCATGCCGTATTTAAAGAGCTTATCCGCATCAGCAAGCAGCTTTTCAGCTTCCGCACGCCCCTTCTTCAGCTTTTCGGCCCTTTCTCCAAGCTTCATAACCCCGTAATATCCGTCATCAACCTCTTTAAGAGCTTTCAGAATCAGCCCGTCATATTCGGCAAGCGCCGCCTTCATGGAGGCGTTTTCCGCCTCTATTCGGGCCCTGATTCTTCCGTTTGTAAATACAGGCACGGATACGGATCCGGTAATGAATCCGACACCGAAGTCAATGTCGGGTCTTGAATGCATCTCAATTCTGCCCAGCTGTCCCAGAAAGCTTATCTCAAAGCGGGGATACAGGTCGGCCATGGCGGCTGCCGTCATGGAAGCCGCCGCATTCACCTCATTTCTTTTAGAAAGAATGTCCGGACGTCGCAGCAGAAGCTCTCCGGGAACAGCTCCGGCCGGAGGAAGCGGAATCTTTCCGGGCAGACCTTTGGGCATTTTTTCAGGACTGAACGACTGCGGAGGCTCTCCTGCAAGAACGGCAACGGCCCTGACTGCGGAAGCAGTGGCATCGTCAATAACCGAAAGCTGAGCCTCCATGTCCGTTATCCCCGCATCTATGTCAGTCAGGTCATACATCGTGGCCTGTCCGGCACTGAATCTGCCCGCCGCATAGCTGCGAAGCCTCTTAAGGTTTGATATGCCGTCGTTAAGCACTGCCTTTCTTTCCCGGAGATACAGTATCTCGAAATACTTGCGGGCAAGCAGTGCGGTAACTGAAGTTCTGACGGCATTAACAGCATCCTGAGCCGCCAGAGCCCTGTATCTTGCGGCGTCAAGCTTACTCTGCTTCTCCCCGAAGAGATCAGGCTCCCATGAAGCCTGAAGACCTGCCATAAGTACGGACTGACTGTCCGTGGAATCGTACCTTCTGCCTGAGGATTCCACATCACTCCGTCCACCGGCCCCCATGCCGTGAAGAACAGCCGAAGGTCCGAGATCCGCTTCGCTGATACCGGCTTCATGCAGAGCCTGACCGTACCTCATTCGCGCCGTTCTGATGTCCGTGTTACTGATAACAGCCTTTTCAATCAGATAACTGAGATAATCATCATTAAAAAGACGCCACCACTCGTTAAGCGCCTTTTCATTCATTTCTCCCGGAATAAAGCCCTCATAACCGTCAGGAATGGTTACCTCCGGGGTATTGTCAACGGAAAGCGGAGCACAGCCGATGGAGCAGAATGACAGAACCGTTCCGATAAGCAGTTCCCCAAGAAGGCACGAGCCGCATTTTCCGGCCTGTGCCTGCGGCTTCCGCTCAGCAGGCTCCCGGCGTTCACGGATTATCCCTGCCAAAATAATGTCATTGCCATTTCTCATGATAAATTCCTCTCTGTCGAAGCCTGTCCTACTGTCTGGAAAGCATCGATTTAAACCGGGAAAGAGCCAGTATCAGGAAGAACAGGCCCTGTCCAAGCATAATGAGCAGCCGACGGTATACGTCATCAATCTCCGAACCGCGATGCACCACGTCCTGAACAAATGATACAAACTGGGTGGTCGGTGATATCTGAATTATTTTCTGCATGGTCTCCGGCATACTCTCAACGGGGCTGGTGGCCCCGGCCAGAAGATATACCAGCATGTATACGGGAATGCAGAGAAGCCCGAACTGGGGCATTGACGGTGCCAGAACCGCAAGAAGAATCCCCAGGGAGGCAAAGCTCAGCACGTATATCAGCATTCCTCCCGTCAGCAGCCACATACTGCCTTCTATCGGCACTCCGAGCCCTATATGCACAATGCACCAGAGGGAAACCAGCGCCAGCAGCACGATGACGGATCCGTTGGCACAAACCTTGGCAATGGCAATTTCCGAGGCTGAGACAGGCATTACCAGAAGATGCTCAATCGTGCCCCTTTCCTTTTCCCGGATTACCGCCGCTCCGGAAAGCATGAGCGTAAGGAGAGTGAGATTGCCGACAATCTGTACCACACCCATGTGCCAGATGGCTGAGGAATTGGGATTGAACATCACGTTTACGGCAGGCTCGGCCTTCAGAACAGCGGGCTCAGCCGGACTCTGTCCGGCTCTGCCGTAATCAGTCGCCGATTTGCCGAGCTCATCAGCAAGAACGGAGCTCAGGTACCCCGTTCCGGTTCCTGCCAGAGTCATGGCCGTGGCATCAACCAGAATCTGAATGCGGGGTTTTCTGCCGTCCAGATAATCCTTTTCGTAATTAGGAGGGATATCAAGCACGAAATAATAATCACCGAGATCCATGTGACGCTGAACATCCTCGTCGGAAACGGACTCAGGGATCTTGAAGTGCGGAGGTCTTACCGCATCCCTAAGTCTCAGAGACAGTGCGGAAACATCATGATCCGCAACGGCCACGGGCGCGTTTCTGACCTCCTGACTGGCACCTTTGGCGGCCACCACCACGGCAACCGTAAAGAAATAAACCATAAGCGCAACAAGAATGAGGTCACTCAGGAGACTCTTTATCTCCTTGAGGCTCAGGATGAAGATGTTGGACAGCCAGATGTACATGTTATTCCCGTGCCTCCTATTTTTCCTGCTTCCGAAGAAGCATGCAGGCAAGCAGGAGATAGGTGAGAGCCATGCCGCCGATTATCACGTAGATTCTGAGAAAGCTCTCAGTTCCGAGTCCCTTGGTAAAGCTTCCGAGGCAGATGATCTGAAACCATGAGCACGGAAAGAGTCTGCCCATGTGATAGGCAGCTCCCTCAAGGGTGGACAGCGGGTACAGAAAACCTGAAAAATTGATGGCCGGAAGAATGGACAGAATGGCCGAACCGAATATCGCCGCCACCTGCGTTCTTACAAAGCATGAGACCAGAAGGCCGAATGATGACGAGGCGGCAATCATCAGAAAGGCTCCGAAAAAGAGAGCCCAGAAGGATCCGCGTACCGGCACGTTCAGAATAAAGACGGCACACCCTGTCATAAGCAGAAAACTTATCATGGAAAGAATGATGTAGGGAATCTGCTTTCCTATAAGAAAATGATACA
>JAEEGL016854190.1_pt1 | contig 21160 bp, 20 predicted proteins | sample 9134231 | NCBI WGS metagenome assembly JAEEGL01 (sample SAMN16246548, study PRJNA631951) | gut metagenome | biome: gut microbiome; feature: rumen; material: fiber-attached | host: Bos | place: Iran: Karaj | collected 2018-10 | reverse complement strand
CGGCCGCCACCACACCATGTTCGAGATGCTGGGCAACTGGAGTTTCGGCGACTATTTCAAGGCAGAGGCCATAGACTGGGCCTGGGAACTTCTCACCGAGGTCTACAAGATTGACAAGAGCATCCTCTATGCCACCGTGTTCGAAGGCAGTGCCGACGACGGCACCCAGCTCGATGAGGAAGCACGGCAGGCCTGGCTTCGCCATATGCCCGCCGACCACGTCCTCCTTGGCAACAAGCACGACAATTTCTGGGAGATGGGCGACACCGGTCCCTGCGGCCCCTGCAGCGAAATCCATATCGACCTGCGCACTCCCGAAGACCGCGCAAAGGTCCCCGGCGCCAGCCTTGTGAACACCGACAACGACGAGGTCATCGAAATTTGGAACCTGGTCTTTATGCAGTATAACCGCAAGGCCGACGGCCATCTGGAGAACCTTCCCGCCAAGAATATCGACACCGGTATGGGCTTCGAGCGCCTCTGTATGGTGCTCCAGGGCAAGACCAGCAACTATGACACCGACGTCTTCAGCGGCCTCATCGGCCAGATAGAGCGGCTCAGCGGCCACTCCTACCACGAATCGGAAAAGACCGAGGTAGCGATGCGCGTCATCGCGGACCATATCCGCGCCATCGCCTTCTCCATCGCCGACGGCCAGCTCCCTTCCAACGTCAAGGCAGGATATGTCATCAGGCGCATCCTCCGCAGGGCCGTCCGTTATGGCTATACTTTCCTCGGCTTCACAGAGCCGTTCCTGTGCCGCCTGGTGGACCAGCTCACCGCCGATATGGGCGAAGCCTATCCCGAGATCGTGGCACAGAAGAAACTCATCGAGAGCGTCATCCGCGAAGAGGAACTTGCCTTCCTCCGCACCCTGGACAGGGGCATCCGCCTGATGGACGACTACCTCGCCCGGTACAAGGCCACCAAGGTCATCCCCGGCCAGGACGCCTTCGTGCTGTATGACACATATGGATTCCCTATTGACTTGACCTGCCTGATCGCCTCCGAAAACGGTTTCGAAATCGATATGGACGGCTTCAATGCCGAGATGGCAAAGCAGAAGGAGCGTGCCCGCAACGCCACCTCCAACGAGTTCGGCGACTGGAAGGAGTTCATCGCAGGCGAAGAAGTCGAGTTCGTGGGATATGACACCCTGCAGGTAAAGGATGCCCGCCTGCTCAAGCAGAGGACCGTAAAGCAGAAGAACAAGGAACTCTTCCAGCTGGTCTTCGACCGCACTCCCTTCTATGCCGAAATGGGCGGACAGGTGGGCGACACCGGCCGCATCATATCCGCCGAAGGCGAAACGATAAACATCCTCAGCACCGTCAAGGAAAACAACCTCACGATCCATATCGCCGAGCGTCTCCCCGACAACGGGCAGTGCACCTTCACCCTTGAAGTCGACAAGGAGCGCAGGCAGAAGATAGCGAACAACCACACCGCGACCCACCTCCTCGACCAGGCCCTTCGCGAGGTCCTCGGCACCCACGTGGAGCAGAAAGGCTCCTTCGTCGGCCCCGACTACTTCCGCTTCGACTTCTCCCACTTCTCCAAGATGACCGACGAGGAGATCGCCGCCACCGAGAAGAGGGTGAACCAACTGATACGCAGCGACTTCGCCAGGGAAGAGAAGCGTGACGCCACGATGGAGGAAGCAAATGCGATGGGCGCCATCGCCCTGTTCGGCGAGAAATATGGCGACCGCGTCCGCGTGGTGAAGTTCGGCGACAGCGTCGAGCTGTGCGGCGGCACCCACACCCAGGCCACCGGCCGCATAGGCTACTTCAAGATAGTCTCCGAAGCCGCCGTGGCAGCCGGAGTGCGCCGCATCGAGGCCGTCACCGGCGAGGCTGCAGAAGCCCTTGTCAGCGGCATTATCGACACCCTGAAGACCGCCCGCGCTTTCTTCAACAACACCCCCGACCTCGCCTCCGCAATCCGCAAGACCATTGAGGAAAACGGCGTCTTCAAGAAGGAACTTGAAGCCTTTGCCAAGGAAAAGGCGGCAGCTTTCGCCCGCCGTCTGGTGGAGACCGCCGAAGAAGTGAACGGCATAAAGGTCGTCCGTTTCGACCGCTCCGAGGACCCCGCAATGGTCCGTGAAGCCGCAACCCGCCTGCAGAAAGAAGTTTCAGGCTTCGTTTTTGCAGGGGCATTCCCCTACGAGGGCAAGCCCAACCTGGTGCTGATGTATTCCCAGGATCTGGTGGATGCCGGAAAGAACGCCGGAAAGGACATCCGTGAAGCCGCCAAGTTCATCCTCGGCGGCGGCGGTGGCCAGCCCGGCCTCGCCACGGCAGGAGGAAAGAACGTGGAAGGCCTCCCTCAGGCCCTTGCAAAGATGGTTGAAACCGCAACTGCGTGAAGAAACTCGATCAATATCTTGTCAAGTCGTTCGTAGGACCGTTTTTCGCGATACTGCTCATCGTGGAATTCGTCCTTATGATGCAGTTCCTGTGGGTCTACATCGACGAACTCGTCGGCAAGGGACTCCAGCTCTCCGTCATTATGGAGTTTATGGGCTGGGGCGGCACGACCCTGCTTCCCCTGTCCCTGCCTCTGGCCACCCTGCTTGCAGGAGTTATGACCATAGGCCAGTTCTCCGAGAACAGCGAGCTGATAGCGATGAAATCGGCCGGCATATCCCTCGCAAGGATTATGCTTCCGCTGGTTATCGTCTCCGTGATGATAAGCATCGGCGCCTTCTTCGCCGCCAACAACCTGGTCCCCCACGCCTACAACAAGATCTACACCCTTCGCAACGATATCATCCACACCAACAAGGAGATAAACATCCCCGAAGGCACCTTCTACGACGGCATCGAGGGCTACACCCTGCGCATCACCTCCCGCAACAGGAAGACCGGAATGATGTATGGAGTCCAGGTCTATGACCACACGGGCGGCAAAGGCTCCACGGCAGAGACCCTTGCGGACTCCGCGATGCTGGCAATGTCCAAAAATAAGGACTACCTGGTGTTCAGCCTCTATGACGGCATATCCTACCAGGAAGACAACAAGTTCCGCTACAGGGACACCACGATGAACCTCCAGCGCCTGCGCTTCAGCGAGCAGCAGATGATAATCCCGCTGAAGAACTACGCCTTCGAGAAGACCAAGGACGCCCAGTACAGCGACCAGGTCAACTCCCGGCGCCTGAGCCAGCTCCGTGTGGACAAGGACTCCCTTGACCACTGCAAGGACTCCGTGGTGAACAAGCAGCTGGCCGCATATGCCTCCGACCGCAACCTCCGCTACAACAACCAGCTCGACACCTCCTTCCACAAGGCCAAGTTCGCGATTGATATGAGCACCTTCGGCCAGTGGCGCACCCGCAGCGAGGAGATAAGGGCCTATGAAGGAGCCCTTTCCGCCGCGAGGAACAAGAAATCCTCCCTCAAGGGCGCCAGCGCCGACGTCCTCCAGTATGACTGGACCCTGCGCCGCACCGACATCCGCATATTCAAGAAATTCGCGGGAGCCCTTGCGTGCCTCATCATGTTCCTCATCGGAGCCCCGCTTGGCGCGTTCGTCAACCGCAAGACCGGCCTTGGCGCATCCGCCATCATCGCGGTGCTGTTCTTCGTTGTCTACTGGGTTGTCGACATCTCCGGCGAGAAACTGGCCAAGGACGGGGCGACGAGCGCCTTTATGGGCGCGTTCATCTCCTCCCTGGTCCTGCTGCCGGCGGGCGTGTTCCTGTCGTGGAAGGCGGTAAAGGATTCCGCACTGTTCTCCTCCGAAGGCCCCCTGGCTATGTGGAGGAAGGCTAAAGCATTCGTTATGAACATATTCAGAAAGACAAGGATAGTCTACTTCGGCACCCCCGAATTCGCGGTAGCTCCGCTGGAGGCGCTCCTAAATGCAAAATACAAGGTAGTGGGCGTGGTGACCGTTGCCGACAAACCCGTCGGCAGGGGACAGCAGCTTGCCCAGAGCGCGGTGAAGAAATTTGCCGTGGCCCACGATATCCCCGTCCTCCAGCCCCACAAGCTGAAGGACCCGGAATTCCTCGCACAGCTCAAGGCCCTTCGCGGCGACATATTCGTCGTCGTGGCCTTCAGGATGCTGCCTGAAGAGGTCTGGGCAATGCCTCCTATGGGCACGTTCAACCTCCACGCGGCGCTGCTCCCGCAGTACCGTGGAGCGGCCCCTATTAACTGGGCCATTATCAACGGCGAGAGGATTTCCGGCGTCACGACCTTTATGATAGACAAGGACATAGACACCGGCAAGATCATCCTCCGCCAGGAATGCAGGATATCCGAAACGGACACCGCCGGCGACCTCCACGACCGCCTTATGCCCATCGGCTCGGAGCTTGTGCTCACGACCGTCCAGGGCCTCATAGAGAAGAGCGTGGAGACCAGGGTGCAGCGCAGCTTCATCCAGGGCAGCGAGGTCCTCAAGCCCGCCCCCAAGCTGAGCAAGGAGCTGTGCCATATCGACTGGGACGCCCCCACGACGCAGGTCTACAACCTCATCCGCGGCCTCAGCCCATATCCCGCCGCCTGGACCGGCCTCACGGCTCCCGACGGAACGGTTACGCAGCTTAAGATATATGCCACCCGAAGGAATATGGACCTCAGGGCCGAGCCCGGCACCGTCCTGAGCGACGGCAAGGACTATTTCGCCATAGCGACGGCCGACGGCGCCCTGGAAATCACCGACCTGCAGCTTTCCGGCAAGAAGAGGATGGACGTTAAGGCCTTCCTCGCCGGCTTCCGCAGCCCGGAACAGTTCAAGGCAGACAAAGGCACTTCAGCCCAGGTAATAGCACAGGTGCGGGGATGAGCAGCGTTGCAGTCATAGCAGCCGGCTCTTTCCCGCGAAAGGCCTATCCCCGCTATCTGGCAGGGACGGCAGACCGCGTGGTAGTCTGTGACGGGGCCCTGGAGGCCTGGCTGAAGGCTTTCCCGGGAAGGGAACCCGATGCGGTGGTAGGGGATATGGATTCCATCCCGCAGGCCCTTGCAAAGCGCTTCGCGCATATCCTTCACCCCGAATCCGAGCAGGAGACGAACGACCTTAGCAAGGCGATAAGGTATATCCTTTCGAATATCCCTGACGCCTCCGAAATCCACATCATCGGCGGCACAGGCAAGCGCGAGGACCACACGGTGGGCAACCTTTCGCTTCTGATGGAATATGCTTCCCTGTATGGCCTTTCCGGCCTGTCGGAGGTTTCCCTCGACCTTGTGAGCGACACCTGCACGGCTTTTGCAGTTACGGACACCTGTTCGCTAGCCGTGGGGCAGGGCCGGAGCATATCCCTCTTCAGCCCTGACAACTCGCTGAAGATCACCTCCGAAGGCCTTGTGTGGCCCACGGACGGCGTAGTGTTTGACAATTGGTGGAAAGCCACCCTGAACAAGGCCTCGGCGGACGTGGTGAAGCTCACCTTCTCCCATCCTTCCCGGGCCCTCATAATCCTTTCCTGATGGCAGCAAGAGGACAATACAGGCTCAACCCCGAGACCCTTCTCTACGAGATGGAGAAGGTCCCGATGCGCACCCGCGTCGGGAAGGTGATGCTGTTCATTGTCCTGAGCCTTGCTATATTCCTCCTCTACCTGTGGCTCTATGTCGGCGTGCTCGGCTGGGAGCTTCCCAAGACGACCATCCTTCGCAAGCGCAACGCCGAGTGGCAATCCCGCATAGAGATGCTGTCCCGCCGCCTTGACGCCTGCGACGACGCCCTCGAAGGCCTCCGCCTTCGTGACGATGAAATCTACCGCAACATATTCGGTATGAACGAGATAGGCCCTGAGATGAGGGCCAGCGGGATGGGCGGTGTGAACCGCTACAGCAACCTGGAGAAGCAGGGCGCCAGCCCGCGCCTTCTGTCCCTTGTGACAAGGATGGATATGCTCACCAAGAAGGCATATGTCCAGAGCCTGTCCTTCGACGACGTGGCCCTTATGTCCCGCCGTGCCGGCGATATGGCCTCCTGCATCCCCGCCATCCCGCCGCTGATGACAGACCCCACCACCTACCGTCTCTCCAGCCCTTTCGGCTACCGCAGCGACCCCATCAACGGCACCACCAAGATGCACACTGGAATGGATTTCGCCTGCAAGCCAGGCAATTCGGTATATGCCACCGGTGACGGCGTGGTCGAGACCGTCCGCTTCGAACTGTTCGGCTACGGCAACTCCGTGATGATAGACCACGGCTTCGGCTACAAGACCCGCTACGCCCATATGAAGAGCATCTACGTCACCGAAGGGATGAAGCTCAAGAGGGGCGAATGCATAGGGGAGACCGGCAATTCCGGAAGGACCTCGGGACCTCACCTCCACTACGAGGTGTTCTACCGCGGCAATTTCGTGAATCCCTACAACTATATGGACCTTACGATGACCCAGGAGGAATACCAGCAGATGGTGGACAAGGCCGCGGCCTCCTCTCCCAACCTGATGATACGCCCCCACCAGAGGATAAAGCTATGACGCACTACGAATTCGACCGCGAAAGCTTCAGCTTCCGGAAGGCCACCTCCTCGATAGGCGGCATCCTCTGGCGTACGGTCAAGTGGATAGTCGCGGGCTTCTCGCTTGCAGCGTTCTACTACGTCATCATATCCCTTTTCATCAGCACCGACGTCGAGCGCAAGCTCGCCAGGGAGAACCGTATGTATGAGAAGACATATGAGGAACTCCTTGAGCGCCAGAAGCTTCTGGAAGAAGACATCGAGGGCCTCAAGCTCAGGGACGACGACATCTACCGCGAGATATTCCACACCAAGGCGCCGCCGGTCGACCCCGTCGCGGCACTGATTTCAGGCGGAGTCCCGCAGGACGACGACCTGGTGGGATATGCCGCCCGAAAGTCAGTCGCCCTGAATGTGATGGCCTCTGACGTAGAGGAGAACTTCCTCCGCATCTCGGCGGCAATGGCCTCCAAGGGCTTCGTAATGCCCCCTATGAGGGTCCCCGTGGACAATATGACCTATGCCCAGATAGGGGCAGGGGAGGGCGCCCGCCTGAGCCCCTTCTACAAGGTTCCGGTCCAGCATAACGGCCTGGATATAATTGCCGGCCAGGGCGAGCCCGTATATGCCTCCGCCTCCGGCACGGTCTCCGATGTCATCCTCTCCGGCAAGGGCCTTGGCAACGTGGTCGTCATAGACCACGCAAACGGCTATGTGACAAAGTATTGCCACCTTGCCGACATCCTTGTTTCCAAGGGCCAGAAGGTCTCCGCTGGAAAGCGCATTGCAAGCATAGGCATATCCGGCAGCTCCTTTGCCCCGCACCTCCACTACGAAGTGTGGCACGACGGCGCCCCGGAAGACCCGGTGAGCTTCCTTTTCGCCTCCCTCGCCCCGGAAGAATATGCAGCCGCCTCGATAATGTCTGCAAGGACCGAACAATCACTCGATTAGACATATGGACAAGTATTTCTACTCTATCGGCGAAGCCGCCGAAATCCTCGGGGAGAACACCTCCCTGGTCCGCTTCTGGACCAACAGCTTCCCCAAGCTGCTCAAGCCCCACCGCAATGCCAAGGGCAACCGCCTCTACACCGCGGACGAGCTTGAGATCCTCAAGCAGCTCCACCTGCTGATAAAGGGCAGAGGAATGACCCTGGAAGGCGCCGCCAAGACCATAGCGGACGACCGTAAGAGCGTGGAGGACAGGGTGAAGGCCCTGAATTCCCTGAGGGAGATACGCAGGCAGCTTGTCGAAGTACGCGACGCCTTATGAGAGTAAGTGACATCTGCTCGGCGATAGAGGGATTCGCCCCCCTCCAGGCGGCTGAAAGCTGGGACAACAGCGGCCTTATCGTAGGCTCGCCGCAGGACGAGGTGCACGGCGTGATGGTCGGTTTCGACTGCACTCCGGAGCTAATCGACGAAGCCATCGGGGCTGGATGCGATATGGTCGTCACACATCATCCGCTGATATTCAAGGGCATACGCAGCATAGACCCTCTCGACCCCGTGGGCTCGGCCATCTACAAGGCCATCCGCGGCGGCGTTGCCGTCTATGCCAGCCACACCTCCTCGGACAAGGTCCTTGGCGGAGTCAGCTTTGCAATGGCCTCCCGTCTCGGGCTCGAAGGCGTGTCCTTCCTGGACGGGGATGAATATGGCCTCGGCGCCGTCGGCGACCTTCCCGAACCCCTCAGCGGCGAGCAGGCGATAGAGTATGTCAAGAAGGCCTTTGGCCTGCAGTGCCTGCGCTGCTCGCGCCCCGTTCCGAGCGTCAGCAGGGTGGCCGTGTGCGGCGGCAGCGGCGGCTCCCTCATCGAGAAAGCCCGCCTCAGCGGAGCCCAGCTCTACATAAGCGGAGACATCACCTACCACCAGTTCTTCACCCGCGAGGGCTTTATGGTGATGGATATCGGACATTTTGAGAGCGAAAAGGACATTGTGCCCATTTTGTTTGACGTGTTACGGAAAAAATTTCCTACCTTTGTAGTCCATATGGTTTCTTCTACGAAGAACCCTGTGTTTTACCGATAATTTTAACTGCAATATATGGCAACGAAAAAAGTAAAGAAAGTCGAGACCCCTATCGACCAGAGGGAGACCTTCGTGTCCATCCAGAAGAGCTTCGCAGAGTCCGAGGCCAATGTGGGAGAGAAATTGGAGACACTCTATCAGCTCCAGAAGGCAGACACAGCGATAGACAAGATCCTGCAGCTTCGCGGCGAACTTCCCGAAGAGGTGGAGACCCTCGAGAAGGAGATCGCCCAGTTCGAGGAGACCAACGGCCGCATCCTCCAGTTCATCGACGGTATGACCCAGAATATCGCCAACTGCAAGCAGGACATCATCGACTGCGACACGATGATCTCCAAATACCAGAAGCAGATCGAGAACATCGCCAACAGCCGTGAGTTCGACTCCCTGAACAAGGAGATAGAGAATCAGGGCCTCCTGCGTCAGATCGCCGAAAAGCACATAGGCGAGTCCAAGGCCAAGATCCTCGAGGCCAAGAACGACCTGGAGTACAACAACGATATGATTTCCATCCGCAAGGCCGACCTCGAAGCCAAGCGCAGCGAGCTCGAGAACATCGCCAGCTCCACCGCCAAGGAGGAAGCCCGCCTGAAGGCCGCCAGGGAAGAGTGCGCAGCCAAGATCGACGCCAGGACGATGAGCGCCTACGAGCGCATCCGCGCCAGCGTGAAGAACCACCTTGCCGTCGTTCCCGTCTATAACGGCAACGCCTGCGGCGGCTGCTTCAACACCATCATTCCCCAGAGGCTCGTCGATATTGCTTCCGGCAGGAAGCTCGTCATCTGCGAGCACTGCGGCCGTATCATCGTAAGCCCGGAAATCTCCCAGTAGTCCCTTCCTATGCCAGACAAAGCGCCAGGAAAACGCAAGGGCAAGGACGTCAATCTTGAAACCCTTTCGCTTGAGATGGGCAACCGCCCGCCTCAAGCGCTTGATTTTGAGGAGGCTGTCCTCGGCGCCCTGCTCATAGAGCCCAGTTGCGTGGACGAAGCGATGGAGGAACTCACTCCCTCCTGCTTCTACGATCCCAAGCACCGTATGATCTTCGAGGCTATGGTGGCCCTGGTCAACGAGCACGTTGCACTTGACCTTCTGTCAGTGTCCCAGAAGCTCGTCTCCCTGGGCACCCTCGAGGAGGTCGGAGGCGCTGTCGCACTGGCCGCCCTGAGCCAGAAGATAGGCGCAGCTGCGCATATAGAATACTACATCAAGATCCTCAAGCAGAAGAACATCCAGCGCGACCTGATAACCGCCTCGCACGAGATCCTCCACGACGCCTACGACGAGTCCGTCCCCGTCGACGACCTTATCGATATGTCCCAGTCGAAGATCTTCGCGGCGATCCAGAACAGCGTCCGCAAGGATGTCCAGGAGATAGGCTCGGTCATCCGCACGGCGATGGACGAAGTCGAGAGGATGCAGACCCAGAGCGGCCTCAGCGGTGTCCCTTCGGGCTATCCTTCCATCGACAGGATCACTATGGGCTGGCAGGCTTCGGACCTTATCATCCTCGCCGCCCGTCCTTCCGTGGGTAAGACAGCTTTCGCGCTGAACATCGCCCGCAACGCCGCGGTGGACCACAATATGCCCGTGGCTGTCTTCTCCCTGGAAATGCCCGCAATCCAGCTCGCCAAGCGTCTGATGACCAGCGAGTCCGGCCTCCCTGCCGACAAGATAAAGGGCGGCCAGAAACTCGAGCCCTATGAATGGGACCAGCTCGAGTTCAAGCTCAAGGCCCTCGCCAAGGCCCCGCTCTATGTGGACGACACCCCGAGCCTCCCCATTATGGAGTTCCGCACCAAGGTCAAGAGGCTGGTGAAGACCAAAGGCGTCCGCCTGGTGATAGTGGACTACCTGCAGCTGATGCAGGGCCCCTCCGAGCTCCGTGGTATGCGTGAGCAGGAGGTCGCCGCCATCTCCAGGACCCTCAAGGCCACCGCCAAGGAGATGAACGTCCCCATCATAGCCCTTTCCCAGCTGTCCCGAAACGCCGTCCAGCGCCAGGGCAGCAACGGCAAGCCCCAGCTGAGCGACCTGCGTGAATCCGGTGCCATCGAGCAGGATGCCGATATGGTCATCTTCGTTCACCGTCCGGACTACCTCGGCCTTGCCGAGACCCCCGACGGCAAGGAGACCACCGAAATCATCATCGCCAAGCACCGCAACGGCGAGACGGCGGACATCCCTATGCGCTTCAAGAGCGACCAGGTCCGCTTCGTCGAAATGGACGACACCCTGATAAACCAGGCTCAGTCACAGAACTTTATGTCCTCCTCCAGCCCGTCCCTGGACGGCAGCAGGCAGCCCTCCGGGGGCTATGACCCCTTTGTCGGCGACGCCTTCTCCGGAGGCGGATTTCAGTAATGGTATGGATTTGGCAATAAGGTGAAGGTATGAAAAGGATTATCACATTGATTATGGCTGTGATGCTGCCGGTGGCCGCATCCGCCCAGTCGCTTCCCCTTCGTCCCGCATCCGAAGGCCTGCCTTTCAAAGGCGGCGAGAAGTTCTACTACAAGCTGCACTATAAATTCGGCATCATCAACTCCGACGTCGCCACGGCCTCGATAACCGTCGACAGCACGGTCTATGCCGGACAGAAGGCATATGCAGCCCGCATATACGGCCAGACCGCGAAGTTCTACGACACCTTCTTCAAGGTGCGTGAAGACTTCCGCAGCACCTTCAACTCCTCCTTCGTCCCCCTCCATTTCTACAGGGACACCCGTGAGGGCGGCTGGTTCTGCATCAACGACGTCAAATACAACTGGCCCGCTTCCAACATCTCCTTCACCCTGGAGAATTCAAACACCGAGAAGAACACCAAAGTCATCCCCATCAAGCCCGGCACCTGCGACATAACGTCTATGGTCTATATGATGCGCAACGTGGATGTCGCCCGCCTGGAGAAGGGCAAGACCTATGTCGGCACGATGATGCTCGACGGCGAAGTCTTCACGATGAATATGACATATTCAGGCCTTACGACCATCAAGGACAGATGCCTCGGCACCGTTGAGGTCATCCGTTTTGCCGTGCGCCTGAACGCCGGCGAGACTTTCGACACGAAGGAAGACCTGGTCTTTATGTTCACCAACGACGCCAACAGGATCCCTGTCACCTTCGAGGCTCCGTTCAAGTTCGGGGCTTTCTCCGGCAGGATGGTATCCTACGAAGGCCTCAAATATCCCGTTCAATATAAGAAGTAATGGAGGAGGTATCCCACAGCGGCATCATAAGGTCCATAGGTCCTGAAAAGACCGTGGTGGAGATAGTCTCCCTGTCAGCCTGCGCATCCTGTCACGCGCACGGACTTTGCAGCGCCGCAGACGCTGCCTCCAAAGCAATTGAAGTGCCGTCTTCGCCCGGATTCTCCGTAGGGGAGGAAGTAGTCCTCGTCCTTCGCGAATCCAAGGGAATGAAGGCGGTGCTGCTTACATATGTCATCCCTGCACTGCTGCTTCTCATCCCCGTGGTTGCCCTCTCCTACACGGACATCCACGAGCTTGCCGTCGGCGGGATAGGGATTGGCGCCGTCGCGCTCTGGTACCTTGTGCTGTGGCTTAAGCGCGACCGTTTCAAAAGCGAATATGTGTTCACAGTAAATAAGAAGTAAAAGCTTATGAGTCAAACGATTATCTGGACAATCGCCATTATCGCAGGACTCGGTCTGGTTCTCGCCGTGATTCTCTGGCTCATCGCCGAGAAGTTCAAGGTGGTCGAGGATCCCAGGATCGACGAGGTGGAGAAGGCTATGCCCGGTGCCAACTGCGGCGGATGCGGATTTGCAGGCTGCCGCGCCTTCGCCGACTCTGCAGTCAAAGCCCCCAACCTGGACAACCATTATTGTCCCGTGGGAGGCAACGACGTGATGCAGAAGGTGGCCGCAATCCTCGGCCACGAGATCAAGGCTAAGGCCCCTATGGTGGCCGTGGTGCGTTGCAACGGCACCTGCGAGGCCCGTCCCACCGTCAACGACTATGACGGAGCAGCATCCTGCAAGGTAAAGGCCGCTCTCTACAGCGGCGACACCGGATGCCGCTACGGCTGCCTGGGTTGCGGCGACTGCGTCGCTGCCTGCCAGTTCGGCGCATTGTCTATGGATCCCGCGACCGGCCTTCCGGTGGTGGATGAGGAGAAGTGCACCGCCTGCGGCGCCTGTGTAAAGGCCTGTCCCAAGGCCATAATCGAGCTGCGTGCCAAGGGTCCCCGCGGAATGAGGCTCTTCGTGAGCTGCGTCAACAAGGACCGCGGGCCGGCCGTCAAGAAGGCCTGCGCCTCCGCCTGCATAGGCTGCGGCATATGCTTCAAGACCTGCACCCACGATGCCATAGTGTTCGAAAACAACGTGGCCTATATAGACTACACCAAGTGCAAGCTCTGCCGCGAGTGCGAGGCGATGTGTCCTACCGATGCCATCCACGGCGTAGGCTTCCCCAAGCCGCTTGACCGCGAAGGCATAAAGGCCCGCATCAAAGAGCGCCAGGCAAAGGCTGCCGAGGCTGCAAAGGCCGCTAAACCAGTAGAAAAGGAGGAACAATGAGCAGGACGTTTTCAATAGGCGGAGTCCATCCCCACGACAGCAAGATTTCGCGTGAGTGCGCCATAGAGCCGCTGCCCCTGCCGCCGACAGTATATATTTCCGTGTCCCAGCATATCGGCGCTCCCGCCAAGCCCCTCGTGGCAGTGGGAGACAAGGTCAAGGTGGGACAGCCTATAGCTGAGCCGGGCGGTTTCGTCTCGGCATATATCCATTCTTCCGTCTCCGGCACGGTCAAGTCCATCGGGCCCCGTCCCGACCTCGCAGGCCTTCCCCAGATGTGCATAGAGATTGCGGTCGAAGGCGACGAATGGATGGAAGGCATAGACACCTCCGACACTCTTGTGACCGATATCCCTTCCGATTCCAAGGAGATAATCGAGAAGATACGCCTGGGCGGCGTGGTGGGCCTCGGAGGCGCCACCTTCCCCACCCACGTGAAGCTCAGCCCTCCTCCCGGAAAGGTCTGCGATATGCTGATAATCAACGGCTGCGAGTGCGAGCCTTATCTAACGTCCGACTTCCGCACCCTTCTTGAGAAGGGCGAGCAGGTGGTCGTGGGAACGGCTATCCTGAAGGCCGCCCTCGGCGTGGACAAGGCCACCATAGCCATCGAAGAGAACAAGCCCGAGGCCATATCCCACATCAGGGAGGTCATCTCGAAGATGCTCAAGGTCTCTTCCAAATATGCCGGAATCACCGTGATGACCCTGAAGAAGAGATATCCGCAAGGCGGTGAGAAACAGCTCATTGACGCCGTTATGCACCGTCAGGTGAAGTCCATGGCGCTGCCCATCGACTCGGGCGCCGTCGTGCAGAACGTAGCCACGGCACTGGCGGTATATGACGCAGTCCAGAAGGGCAAGCCCATCATCGACAACTCGGTGACCGTGACAGGTGAATGCTTCCCCCGTCAGGCCAACCTCCTCGTGCGCGTGGGCACACCCCTGCAGTATATAATTGACTATCTTGGAGGTGTCCCCGAGACGGCTTCCAAGATTATCAGCGGCGGTCCTATGATGGGCAAGGCCATATCCAACCTTCAGGCTGCGACCCTCAAGGGCACTTCCGCCCTCCTGTTCCTCACCGAGGCCCAGACAAAGCGCCGCCCTGCAGGCAACTGCATCCGCTGCGGCCGCTGCGCCGACGCCTGTCCTATGGGCCTGGAGCCATTCCTGCTGAACCGTCTCGCCCTGGCAGGAATGACCGACGAGCTGGAGAAGAATGCGGTCCAGGACTGCATAGAGTGCGGCTGCTGCCTCTACAGCTGCCCGGCCAATATCCCCCTGCTTGACATCATCCGCCAGGCAAAGGGCCAGGTACTTGGAATAATTCGTGCACGTGCCGCTGCGGCAAAGGCTGCCGCCGGCAAATAAAACCACTTGCCTTATGAACAGATTATTGGTTTCACCTTCACCCCATATCCACGCGGACGTTTCCACGCGCTCGCTTATGCGTGACGTGGTGATAGCCCTTATGCCTGCGGTGATAGTCTCCGTGGTTTTCTACGGATGGAAGGAACTGCTGGTGCTGGGTGTCAGCGTCGCGTCCTGTATCCTTCTGGAGTGGCTTATCACGCGTTATATGCTTAAGAAAGCCTCTTCCATCGGAGACCTTTCGGCGGTTGTCACCGGCGTCCTTCTGGCACTGAACCTTCCCGCCACTACACCCTGGTGGGTGGTCTTCATCGGAGCCGTCGTAGCGATAGGCGTGGCCAAGATGACATTCGGCGGCCTCGGACAGAACGTGTTCAATCCCGCCATCGCCGGCCGTGTCTTCCTGCTGGTCTCATTCCCGACCTATTTGACCCACTGGGAGGCCCCCCAGGGCCTTTTCGGCGCTGACGCCGTGACCGGTGCGACCCCTCTGGGACAGGTCAAGGAAGGCCTTCTGGCAGGCACTCCGCTCTCCGAGATTTTCCAGGGGGATTATCTCCATATGCTTTTCGCCAATATCGGCGGTTCCGCCGGCGAGCTTTCGGCCCTTGCGCTGCTTGCAGGATTTGTCTATCTGCTTGTGCGTAAGGTGATTAAGCCGCACATCACCCTGTCCATATGGGGCACTGTGGCGCTTGTGTCGCTCATCTTCTGGCTGGTCGCTCCCGAGCGTTTCACCGACCCCCTGTTCAACCTTCTCACCGGAGGTATGATCCTCGGTTCCTGCTTTATGGCCACCGACTATGTCACCTCTCCTATGAGCGTTATGGGCGGCATAATCTATGGAATCGGCATCGGTTTCATAACGATGATGATACGTTATTTCGGAAGCTATCCCGAAGGTATGAGCTTCGCGATACTTATTATGAACGCGGTGGTGCCGCTGCTGAATATGGCGTTCCACCAGAAAAAGTATGGGAGGGCGTAGTATGGCAGTGAAATCCAACCTTACCAATATGGTCCTGTGCCTGTTCACCACCTGTCTGGTGTGCGGCGCAATCCTCGCGGGAGTCTATGCCCTGACGGCCGCTCCCATCGCTGAGACTTCTGCCAAGATCCTCCGCGCATCCATCGGAGCGGTGCTTCCCGAAGGGGGAGAGCTTTCCGAGCCGCAGGAGGCTTCCCTGGAAGGCCAAACATATGAATATTACACACTTAAGCAGGATGACGGGGTCGTCGCCTATGCAGTGAAATCCACTGTCGTGGGCTTCGGCGGTCCCCTCACCCTGATGGTGGGCGTCACCTCGGACGGAGTAGTCTACAACACCTCCGTCCTGGCCCACAGCGAGACCCCCGGACTCGGTGCCAAGTGCAACACCGATGAGAAATTCATGGCTCAGTGGAAGGGCTTCGACACATCCGAAAAGATCCTCTCGGTGAAGAAGGACGGAGGAGATGTGGATGCCATAACCGCTTCCACCATTACTTCCCGAGCCTACACACAGGCTGTCGCCAATGCGGTTGCCCTCGCGGCTTCCCTCAAGGGTGCTGATGAGGCTGACGATGCTGATGACCAGGATGATGATGACAAAGATGAAGGAGGAGAAGAAAATGACTAAGTTTCAATTGATTACAAAGGGATTGGTGAAGGATAACCCTACGTTTGTCCTTCTTCTGGGAATGTGTCCCACCCTCGCCACCACGACTTCCGCCATCAACGGCCTCAGTATGGGCCTGGCGACCCTCTTCGTGCTGGTCCTCTCCAATATGGTCATCTCGGCCGTAGCCCCCGTGGTCCCGGACAAGGTCCATATTCCTGTCTACATCGTGGTCATAGCCACCTTCGTGACGCTTCTACAGCTGCTTATGCAGGCCTATGTGCCTGACATCTATGCCACCCTCGGCCTGTTCATCCCGCTCATCGTGGTGAACTGCATCGTCCTCGGCCGCGCAGAGGCATTTGCAAGCAAGAATTCAGTGCTGGATTCAGCCCTGGACGGCATCGGAGTGGGCATCGGATTCACGGTTTCGCTCACCGTTCTTGGCCTCGTCAGGGAGCTCCTCGGCAGCCTTTCGGCCTTCGGATGGAAGATTCCCGGCACCGGCGACGGTATGCTCGCCTTTGTGATGGCCCCCGGCGCATTCCTCTGCCTTGGCTACCTTATGGTATTGTTTAACAAGTATATAGCAAAGAAGTAATATGGAAATCCTGTTGATAATCGTATCGGCGATATTCGTCAACAATATCGTCCTGGCGCAGTTCCTTGGCATCTGCCCCTATCTGGGAGTTTCCAACAAGCTCTCCACCGCCACCGGAATGTCGCTCGCAGTGTGCTTCGTCATCACTCTCGCAACCCTGGTGACCTACCTGCTGAACAAGTATCTTCTCGTGGCCTTCGGCCTTGAGTTCCTGCAGACGATAGCGTTCATCCTGGTGATAGCGGCGCTCGTGCAGATGGTCGAGATCGTGCTCAAGAAAGTGAGCCCTTCCCTCTATCAGGCACTGGGCATCTTCCTCCCCCTGATAACCACCAACTGCGCCGTCCTCGGCGTTGCTATCAACGTGGTTACCAAGGAGTTTACCTTCGGTCTCCCGTCCCATATGCTGGGTCTCGGAGAGGCTGTCCTGTATGCTTTCGCGACCTCCCTCGGCTATGGCGTGGCTATGGTCCTGTTCGCCGGCATGCGTGAGCATCTGGCTCTGTGCGACGTTCCCAAGGCTTTCAAGGGCGTTCCCATCGCACTTGTCACCGTGGGCATCCTCGCAATGGCCTTTATGGGATTCTCAGGCATAGCATAGCATATGAAAAAGTTATTTTCTGTGCTTTTTGCGGCACTTCTGCTGACCGGCGTGGCCTCCGCGCAGGACTCCAGGGCCTTCGGACTCCGCGTCGGTTATGGCCTCGAGGCGAGCTATCAGCACTGCTTCTCCTCCCCCCATTTCCTGGAGGTGGACCTCGGTGTTGATTTCAACGCCGGCCGTGGCTTCAAGCTCTCCGGAATCTATGATTTCGTGCTTGGACAGCCTTCCATCACCAATTTTGGAGAATGGTCGATCTACCTTGGCCCTGGCGTTTCAATGGGATATGTCTATAACAGGGGCGCAGCCGACCCTTCGTTTATGGTGGCCGGTTGCCTCCAGCTCGGCATTGAATGGCTGATGTGGGAACATCTTGGCATTTCCGTTGATTTCCGTCCTACCTACGGATGGGATTTTGGCGGAAAGAGGGCCTATGATGCCAGTTTGTTGACCAGTCTGATCCCCGGTTTGTCAATTCGTTACGTTTTTTAGTGCAGGAATGTTGCAAATTTGAAATATTTTTTTCAAATTTGCATAGGATATACCATTATCCTGCAACTAATTGTGACCTGGCGCCGGCTAATACTCTTATTCCTGTTACTTCCTCTGATGTTCCTTCTTGGAACAGAGGTTAAGGCAGATGACGGCGCATCGGTATATTTCAGAATCAATGTATCGGCAGTGGAAGCGTCCCTTCAGGACAATGCTTCCGCTCTTGCCGCGCTTGATGGTGCCCTTTCCGACACCCTTTCGCGAAAGCTCGTCGGAGTGAGCGTCCGTGCCTCAGCATCGCCCGACGGTCCGCTGGAGCTGAACGCCCGCCTCGCGCGCGAGCGCGCGCGTAATATTATAGGTAGGATGGCAAATGTCCGTCTAATCCCGGATTCTCTACTTAAAATAACAGTCGTAGATGAAGACTGGTCAGGACTGAGAGATCTGGTCGAAAGGTCGGTAGAACCCTGGAAGGACGAAGTCCTTGCCATCATTGATAAAGATATTTCTTCGGCAGAAGCCAAGCTTCGTGCCCTTCACCGCGGTTCAGTCTGGTCTGAGCTGGCCGAGACCTATCTCCCGTCTCTGCGTCGTGCTGATGTCACTTTCGTTTTTGAAAATCTTGTTTCACCTGGCGCTGCCTCATCAGGAGGGGCGGAATCTCCCGGTCGGGGAGATGGTTTCCCGCTCGATGGCGCCTCCACCACTTCAGCTACTGAAACAACGACTGATTCTGCCGCAAATTCCAAAGTGCCTATGTGGACAATGTTCGTTATAGGGGCGTTGACCGCGCTTCTTGCGGTCTTCGTCGGACTATTTGTGTCCCAGAGGAGAAAATTGAAGGATTTTTCTTCAAGTCCTCCGCCCTTAGCACCGCCACCTTCACCGAGACCGGCTCCAACTCCGGCTCCGTCACCAAAACCTGTTCCGACTCCGACTCCGCCGCCAGCCCCTTCGCCCACTCCGGCACCCGGCCCGGTTGTCCCCCCGGTAGTAGCAGCTCCTTCAGCAGAAGCGAGCCCGGCTCTCTTTGCCATTGAGTCTGAGTTCCTCAAAGGAGTCAAGGCCAAGATCAGTGAAAACATCTCCGATCCTTCCTTCGGAGTCGAGCAGCTCGCCGCCGCGATGGGGATGAGCCGCATCCACCTTAACCGTAAGCTCAAGGCGGATTCCGACACTTCGCCTTCCACCCTCCTTAAGGAGGCCAGGATGAAAGTTGCCGCCGACGAACTCATCGCCGGAAAGCTCAGCATAGCAGAGATTGCAACCAAGAGTGGTTTCTCCACCCCTTCATATTTCTCGACCGCCTTCAGGGACTGGTTCGGTATGACCCCCTCTGAGTACATATCCCATAATAAGTGATGGAGTTCGACACCCTCATAAAGCTCAGGCCCACAGGCAGTTACCAATCCTCAACTTCCCTTGGATGGGAGGAATGCTGCGCAAAGGTCTGGGAAATTCTGACCCCTGAGTGCAAGCACGCAGGCGACAGCGGAGCAGGGGAATTCTGGCTGGATTTTTCCGACCCTCTCCGCACAAAACACGTCGTAGTCAACGTTGAAAGGGCAGAAGAGGGCTACGAAATCAAGTTCAGGGCCGGTTCAAGACCCGGCAGGATTGCGGATTTGGTGATGATTGGGCTTGGTCTTCTCATATTTTGGATTCTCAGCAAGATATTCGTCCCTTCTCCGGACCCTCTTTACCTTGCAGGACTCGCTTTTTCCTCCGCCGCGCTTGTTGTGATCCTATATCTGGTTTATGGCAGGACTTTTGGAGAGAAACAGACAGAGCAGCTGCTTGAGAAGCTGCGAAGAGAAAAAGTTTAGAAATGAAGAAGCTGATTATCACGGCATTAGCCGTTTCCCTCGCCCTGGGCCTCCAAGCCCGGGACTTGTTGCGTTATAATTACACCCGTAACGGTTACACCTACACCGGATGCGAAAGGGAGAAAGTCGAAGGGTCCAGGACGCTCTATGTCAAACTGTCCCGTGTCCTCTTCTCCGACGGCCAGCCCGTCTATGTCCTTCGGCTCGATGTCGAAGACTCGTCTCCCTGGAAGATGCCCAAGAACGCACCTCTGACCCTGCGCACTACCGATGACAGGACAGTCATAGTCAAAAACAGCGCTTCCGAGCCCAACCGTGTCGCCCCTGATGGAATTCAGGGACAGAAAGGAAAAGTCTGGTGGAATTATGGTGAGTACTATCTTGAGGAGTCCGACCTTAAAAAGCTTTCTGTCGGAATCGCCAGTGTGGACATAACGACCCGCTGGTCCGCCGACGGCTATGTAAAGGTTGCCTACAAGAATAACGAGTTCGGTTCCGTCCTGGCCGCGCAGTATGAAGCTCTCCGCTCCGCCCCCAAACCTTCGGCCGATGTGGCAGGCGTCCTCAAATCGATACAGGACAGGGGTGGAAGCCGTCTTTCGGAGACCAATGTCCTCAAGGTTAATGACAAGCTTTCCCTGTCTCTGGTCTATTTCTACTATGCCGCTACGAACACCGAAGGCTACGATCTCAACCTCTATATCAACGGAGTGACAGTCCCTTACGGCGCTGAGATATCTATTCTGTCAGCCGACGGGCGTAACATAGTTCTCCATCAGGAAAAGGACCTTTCCGCAGGCCGCGCCATCTGCTATCCGGAGGCTGAAGACATCCGCAGCATCCTTTCCGGAGTCCGCAGCTTGACGGTCCAGACGACAGGAGTCCCTGTTGTTTTGACTTTTGAAAATGATACATTCCGTCTTGTTTTCGACCGGCTCTATAATTCGCTTCAAACGATATCAATACTATGATAAAGAAGTTACTGATCCTCTTTGTGAGCATCTCTCTCATCGGTTGCAGTGGGGGAGTGCAAACGCCTGATAATCAGAAAAAAGATGAACCGTCCGAGGCTCCTTCAGTCGAGCCTTCGGCAGAGCCTGCTCCGGAAGATCCTTCCGGTGGCCCCGCTCCTTCGGACCCTTCCGACGGACCGGCTCCTTCAGATCCTTCCGATGGACCGGAACCCGGTCCCGGCCCTGATCCTTACTTTTCATTCTGCAATCTGATCTCATCAAAGGATTGGACCGATGTTGACGGAGAATATGGAGACCTTCCCGACGGCATAGCCGTTTTCCGTTCCCCTGAAAAACTTCTCGGCAAGAGTGAAATCGCCTATATTGCCGTTGCCGACCTTTCCAAGATTGACTTCAATGTCTGGAGTATTAAAGATATAGGTACCAAAGGCACAACGGAGGCCTTCAAGACTCCCGCCAAGGTCTATCAGGATGGCAAGCAGCCTATTATTATTAATGGAGGATTTTTCTTCTCTGATTCCGGAAAGAATTACAGTGCCAGCCTTGCCGTTTCCAATTCTGAACTGCTGGCTACCAATATTACCTATACTTCGCAGGATTGGGTGAATATCTGGCATCCGACTCGCGGTGCTTTCATCCAACACACTGACGGTTCCTACGAGGCCGCCTGGACGTAT
>JAEEGL013730641.1_pt1 | contig 21161 bp, 21 predicted proteins | sample 9134231 | NCBI WGS metagenome assembly JAEEGL01 (sample SAMN16246548, study PRJNA631951) | gut metagenome | biome: gut microbiome; feature: rumen; material: fiber-attached | host: Bos | place: Iran: Karaj | collected 2018-10 | reverse complement strand
TGCAATCACATTTTTTCTTTGGCGCCACCGCTTTTGCTGGCTTTGCCACAGTTTTCTTTGTAGCTGATTTAGTAGCCATAATATCTCCAATTTATTAGAGATATTATAGCATGCTTATGGTTATTCTTAAACCTTGTTGATGACCGGAATCACGATTGGCGTGTGACCAGTTGCGTCATAAAGAATATGCGTGACGTCTTCTTTGATTTCATCTTTCAGCGCCTTTACGTCAGCATCGGAAGCAATCGTATGGTCGGTCTTGGCGCGAAGATAATGACGAATCTTACCGATCAACTCCTCGGAATTATCGAGGTAGATGAAGGCGCGCGAAACAATGTCCGGCGTCTTAATAAGGCGACCAGTCTTTTTGCTGATGGTCAAAATCACGACGAAGATACCTTCGCGAGAAATATGAATACGATCTTTGACGACAGCTTCATTGACCTGCTGGTCGGCGTCGTCGTAGAGTTTGTTGCCAACTGGGATACGACCGTTTTTGCGAATGGTCTGGTTCGGCAAAAGCTCAACAATATCGCCATCATCGGCCACAAGGATGCGGTCGCGTGGGATACCAACGACATTTTCCGCCATTTCGGCATTATGTTCAAGCATGTAGAATTCGCCATGGTATGGCATGTAGTTCTTCGGGTGCAAATCCGTCACAAATTTGACATGGTCTTCATAGTATGCGTGGCCAGAGAGGTGCAATGGACCAATATTTGTCAAATGCGTCTTGTTGTGTTGAATAACCTGCGCACCTTCGCGGAGCAATCCGTCAACCGTGCCCATAATTTTTGGCTCATTACCAGGAATTGGGCTCGAACAGAAGACGATCGTGTCGGTTGCTTTGACTTTAATGTGGCGATGCGCGCCAGTAACCATGCGATTCAAAACCGCATTCATTTCACCCTGCGAACCGGTACAGACAATTGTGATTTTTTCGTCTGGAAGTTTCACGATATCTTCCATCTTCATGATGACATCTTTTGGCACCTTGATAGACTTCGCGCGGAGAGCAACTTCGACGTTGTTGATCATCGAGAAACCAGCAAATGCGACCTTGCGGCCACGCTCGGCGGCTTCGCGGAGAACACATTCGATGCGTTTCACCTGACTCGAGAAACAGGAAATAATAATGCGGCCAGTTGCATAGTTGTCCATGACTTTGCCGATGTTGTCGCCCACGTCGTATTCGCTATGCGGATGTGTGCCCGGCACGTCGATATTCGTCGACTCGTTGAGCATCAAAGCGAAGCCTTCTTTGTCGGCGATTTCGCGGAGGCGATCATAGTCAGCCGGCGTATCCATCGGATTAGTTTCAAAACGCCAGTCGCCAGAAAGCAGAATTGGGCCATTTGGCGTGCGGACAACAATCGAAGTGTTGCCCGGAATCGAGTGGAGCATGTGGACGAATTCGGCCGAAAGGTGCTGGCTGAGTTTGATTTCTTTATGCTCGAGCGGATTGATAATCTGATAATTCATATCCGGAACATCTGCGAGCTCGGACATTTGCTTTTTGATCATGCCGATCGTGAAAGCAGTACCATAAACTGGAACGTTCGGACCATAGAACGGCAAAAGATGACGGCAAGCACCAATGTGGTCGAGGTGGGCATGCGTAAAGAGAATTGCCTTAACTTTGTCACGATTGTCGTCGAGCCACTTCGAATCTGGCACCATGTAATTTACGCCAGGGTAGTCGGCGTTCGCAAAAAGCGTACCCATATCAATCAGGATCATTTCGCCCTGATATTCGATTGCAGTCATGTTCTTGCCGATACCAAATTCGCCAAGACCACCGATCGGGATAATACGGACGGCGTCTTTGTCTGGGCGAGCGGCACGGATTTGATTGACCGTGAGCTGCGCGCCCTTGAAACCGTTGTAACGAGATTTGTTTACTGGAATACCGATAATATGCTGCGTGGCCTGCGCATTGACGTCGGCGCTAAGCATGCGCTGATGGTGAACCATCTCGCCCTTACGCGTGTTGACGAGCAGCTTGACGTCGCTGCCTTTTGCGGCAGCGGTTTTCGATGCGGCAGCTTTCTTGGCTGGAGCCTTGGCTTTCTTGGCCGCAGCCTTCTTTTTGGCGACGAGTTTTTCGTCTTTGCCGCCCGGCGCAAAATTAGCATTAAAATTGCGTTTCTGGTTTTCTTCGAATTGTTTTTTGATGTCCGGAAGTCGCTCTGCGCGCATTTTTAAAAGCTTTGCGCGGCGTTCGGCTTCGGCTTTGGATTTATCGTTCATTTTTCCCTTTTAGTTAATAAATAATATTTAATACCCACACTAAGCGCCCAATAATAGACTGTCTGCTGGTCAAAAGTTGTTGCGCTAAAAGTAATAATTAGTGGTTTTATTATAGCAAAGGGGGGTTATTTTTGCAAGAAAAAGGACGCCCATACATCGAGCGTCCTCCTCTCCTTATGAATCAAGACTCGTTTCTACGACGGCGCGCCTTGCGCTGTTTGAGAAGCTTGTTCCAACGCGTGATGAAATCGTTAAATGTGAGCGGCTCAAATTCGAGTTCGTTAGATTTTTCGATTTTCTTCAGCTCGGCGTTACACCAATCTACCACTTTTGCGCGGAAGTCAGTGTCATCTTTAGGATTATTGCGCATCTCGAGATGCTTGCACCAGACCTTCGCTTCTGCTTCATTGTAGATGCCGTAGGCGGTCATAGTGCTGACGAGCGCAGCACCAGCTTCTCGCTGATCCTTTTTAAGTTCAGAAACCTTTTTCTCCAACAGTGAGCGTTTGCCCTCATGATGAAGATACAGGACTCTGACTGAGTCCGGAGACGGCGGATCGCCGTTCTTCAAATCATCAAGCAACCAATAGTCCATCAAATAGAACCCAGTGCGATTGCACACCTTCTTGATATCACCATAGTAAAGGATCGCCACTTGCTTCTGCATTTTCATGAGTATCACCCCCTTGATATAGATTTGCAAAAACAAAATAGTATACCTATATTATATCACACTTTACCTTAAAAATCAAGAGTAACAGGGGTTATTCAACGATATATGGGTCGGTTTTGAGGCCAGTGCCGGACGCGAATTCCGTGCCGGCTTTTAGCACGACCATTGGCCGTAATGCTTCTGTATCGCCAGCATAATAAGTATGCAAGGACTCATTCCAACGAAGCATATCGGTGTAATCCTCGCCCACGTACGACGGCGAGCCGAGCCAAGCGTAGCGGCCGGTATAGAGATAATTCTGCGTATCACCCTGACGCTCATACCAAGGCACACCCGCAAGCGTCATTTCGTCAGCAGTCGGCAGGCCGATTTTGTGCTTGAGCTTCGCGTTTTCATTAGAAACCTGGAAAGCGTCGCGTGGATTATCGCATTCAAGCGACGGCTTAATTACGCCATTTTCGTCCCCGTAAACATTTCGCCCGTATACGTTATAGAAGCCGTAGTAGCCAGTCTTGCCGTTCCCCACGCTATCCTTGCTCTTGATGGCGCCAGCATAGTAACTGCGATCATTGCAGAAAACTGCATCTTCGAGCTTATTATCGTCGAGATGCTTTGATTCGAACCAGGATTCGATTACGCGCTTTGCATTACTATCAGTCGTATTGGTAAACATCACCGTTTTTGCCGCCTCGATATCGTCGTAGCCATTGAGCGGCAAATAATAAATAGTGTCACCATAGTTATAATTGGTAATATATGCGATTTGAGTATTGCTACAGGTAGTCGCGCCATTTGTGCAGAAATAATGGTAGCGCGCTGCCGATTCTTTACGCTTGTCCGCCCAGGTGCCAGAAATCGCATCTTCGCTGAGCGTATAGGTATTGCCCTCTCGAGAAACATTATTCGCAAAAGTGAAAGTCTTGCTTCCTGGAGACGTGCTAACGAGATTAATTACGGCTCCGTACTTGTAGCCCACATGTGCCGGCGAAGCCCAGGCACTATTATAGGCATATGTCGTATTGTTAATCGCGGCATTAATGCCGGTCGCATTACATTGACCGTTCGATGGTGCACCGTTATAAATCATCTTGATTCCGCCAGCCGCGGTCGTGCGCATAATCTTCCAGCAGAGGCCCGACCAAATTACGTTATTATCGCTAATTTGGCCACGATAGTAGTAAATATCCACGCCATTTTCGGTGTATTTATTAATGCCGTTACCGTTTGCGACCGCAACATCATTTGAAATGGTCGCCTTGCGCGAGAAATCAATCTGATAATCGCCGATATTATTCGCGCGACTCGCGATGGCGTGATGCAAAGTACCCATGCCGTATTCGAGATCACCCTGCATCGTCTCAGCCGTAATCGCTAGATGGTATTTTGCGCCCTCGTATTCGTCGGCTGGCTTTTCACAAACCGCGCCGGTCGCAGTTTGCGTGCAGACGTTAACCTTGCCGAGGTCGGCATTGCAGTTTAGGTGGACGGACTTAACCAGCGAGCTAGTGGAAGCGCCGGCGGCAAGCGTCGTCTTGTAATAGTAATAGCCATTTCTAAGTTCCCAGTCGCTCTCGTTTTGCAATTCAATAATCGCGAGCTGAACGCCGTCTTTCTCGAGTGGAAGGTTTTGCGTGTCGGCCGCGTCGCGCCAAGTTTCCTCAAATTTAATACGCACCGAGATTGGCTGAGTGCCGTTATTCGTCACCACAAAAGTTTTTGGCGTCTCGTCACAGGTCTTCCAATTCGACGGCGCATCGAAGTTTTCCGAATATGCCACCTCGTATTTTGCAATTCCAAAATTATTCTGGTATTGCGAGCGGTCACTGTTAAGCGCAAAAGTAATTCCGATTGCGCCAGCGGCCACCAGAGCGAGAAGTGGAAGGGTTTTCTTGTATACGTTTTTCCTCATCATCATTCCACGATATACGGGTCGGTTTTGAGGCCGGTGCCCGAAATAAAGTTAATGCCCGCTTTTAGTGTTACGGCCGGGCGAATGCCATATTCCGCATAGGTGCCCTTGGAACCAGTGATGCCGCTAAACGTATAAACACCCGCGTATTCTGCGCCGTACACCGCAGGAGACATCGTCCAGACTTCGCGGCCATTGTATAAATAACTCTCCGTTGCCGCCTCGTTCGTGTAATACGGCATACCAGCAAGTGAAACTTCGGATGCCGTTAGCATACCGATTTTATAACTCAACTGGCCATTGCCATTCTCGGCGCTCTTCGTATATGAGTCGCGAACACTTGGACATTCTAGCTTTGGATGGATATCGCCTAGGTCGTCCGGAGTGTCAACATTCCCCCACTCGCCGAAGAGATTATAGCTAGAATTACTACCAGCCGAAGGAGTAAAGCCATGCGCATCCTTATTGCGGAACGATCCGCCGAAGAAACTGCGGTCGCCGCAATAGACAGTATCTTCGAGGTCGTCCTCATAGTTACGCGTGTCGGCTATGTGGCCATCCAAGTTTTTATTTACGAACCATGATTCGATTGTCGATTTCGCAGTACTACTGTTCGAGTTCGCAAACATTGCATCTTTTAATTGCTCCACGTCATTATAGCCATTGAGTGAGAAATATCGCATTTGGCCGGCCGTTGTCCAGTTGTCGTTGAAATAGGAAAGGTAGCCAATCTGAGTATTGTCGCAAGTCGTCGCACCATTCCGACAGAAGTAGTGATAGCGCTCAGCGGCCGCATCGCGCGTATCGAGCCAAGCGCCAGAAATCGACTGACCTTCAGAGGTGTCGAGCGTATAGGTATTGCCGTTTCGCGAAACATCATTCGAGTAAACGAAGACCGTGGAGCCCGGGTTAAAGGATGTAACCTGGACGCGTGTGCCATATTTATAGCCAACATCGGCCATCGAATACGAGCTTCCATTGAAGCGATAATCTCTGTTACCAATCTGCGTATAGATGCCAGTCGCATTGCATTGTTTCACGCCATTCACCGTGCTCGGCTCGCCATTGTAAACCATTTTGACGCCACCAGTGTAGGTTGTACGTATAATCTTCCAGCAAAGATTTGCCCAAAGCACGTTATTGTTGTCAACTTCGCCGCGATAGTAATAAATGTCGCGGCCGTTTTCTTGGTAGATATTGACGCCGTTGCCATTCGCGACGAAAACATCATCAGATTTAATGGCCTTTTTAGTGAAGTCGATATGGTAGCCGCGCGGGTTGGCTTGGCCGGCCATCACATCGTTGAAGTTATTCGCGCCAACCTGCTTCGTCTCGGCGATAAGACGCAAATGATAAGTCGCGCCCTCATACTCGTCGGCTGGTTTCTCGCAAACCGTGCCGTTGGCGGTTTTCGTGCAGATGTTATCCTTGTCGAGATTCGCTTCGCAATTGAGTGTGACAGATTTTAATAGCGAGCTAGTCGTGGCGCCCGGCTCGAGGATATTCTTATAGTGATAGTAGCCATCAGACTTCAAAACCCAATCCGTCTCGTTTTGGAGGTTAATAATCGCAAGCGTCACGCCATCCTTGACCGGCAACAGATCTTGTGTGTCAACCCTGTTGCGCCAATAGTCTTCGTAGCGAATACGCACATTGACCGCCGCATTGCCTTCGTTTTTGACCGTAAAGGTTTTTGCGACTTCTTCGCACGGCTGCCAGTTTGAAGGCGCCACAAAATCTTCTGAATAGGCAATCTTGTAATCGGCGATCGTGAAAGAATTATTAAGCGTCGAGGAGTCTCGGCTAAACGCAAAAACCGCGCCTACAGCAACAATGCCGAGCGCAAGGCAGGAAATTAGGATAGCTTTTTTATTTTTGACGTTTTTCATTTTGACCTATTTCGTCTGCTATCATTTAAGCATAAGCTAGTCAAAAAATCAAGTGCTTGACGCTTTGCGACTAGCCGTGCTACAATAATTACATACAGATACAGACCGGCTCGAAAAGAGGCGGTGTTTTTAAGCCCAGCGCCCGGCAGGTTGTGGCGCAGAAAGGATCCAAATGGATTTAGATATTAAGCAAATGGTCGCGATGGTCGACATCGTTGCCGAAGAAAAGAATCTTCCAAAAGAAGTCGTGATTGACGTCATCGAGCAGGCGATTGCCGCTGCATGGCGCAAGGACAACGGCGACAAAGACATGAACGTCCGCTGCGAGCTCGATCTCAACACCGGCGAAGCAAACGTCTTCATCTCTCGCGAAGTCGTCGAGGATGACGTTGCTTACATTCCAGCCACCGAAATTCCGCTCAAGGAAGCTAAGGGCAAGAAACTCGGCGATATCGTTGAAGAAAAAGTCAAGGTTACCGGCTTTGGCCGCGTCGCTTCGATGACTGCCAAGCAGGTCGTCACTCAGCGTCTCCGCGAAGCTGAGCGCGACGCTGTTTTGGCGCTCTTCGAAGATCGCATCGGCGAAGTCGTGAACGGTACCGTCGTCCGCGTCGAGCCAAAACTCGTCCGCATCGACCTCGGCAAAGCCACTGGTATCATGCCAAAGTCCGAACAAATCGAAGGCGAATACTACTCGGTCGGTTCCCGCCTCAAGGTCTTCATTAAGGAAATTGAGCGCAACGAACGTGGCGCCCAGCTCATCTTGAGCCGCGGTTGCTCCGAATTCATCGAGTATCTCTTCCGCCAGGAAGTTCCAGAAATCGAAAACGGTTCCGTTGAAATCAAGGCGATTGCCCGCGAAGCTGGCCGCCGCACCAAGATTGCCGTTGCCGCTACCGCACCTGGCATTGACCCAGTCGGCACCTTTGTCGGTGGTCGCGGTATTCGCGTCCAAGCCGTTATGAACGAAATTGGCGAACGCGAGAAGATTGATATCGTCAACTGGAGCGACAATATTTCTGAATACATCCGCGAGGCTCTCAGCCCAGCTGAAATTCAGAAGGTCGAAATCGACGGCAAGAAGGCCATCGTCTACGTCACCAAGGAACAGCAGTCGATTGCAATCGGCCGCGTTGGCCAGAACGTTCGTTTGGCTTCCAAGCTCACCGGCTACGACATCGACGTCGAGGTCGCTAAGGCTCCTGAAAAGAAGAAGAAAAAGAACGTCGAAGATTCCCTCCTCTCCGCTATCGAAGAAGAAGGCGACGAAGAATAATCGCTTCAAAAAATACCCCTCACGCGAGGGGTATTTTTTATTCCTTGTTTTTGCATCTTGCGGCAGTCGGTATATTTTTTACGCCGCTCTTTTTCATCAAATCGGCCGCTTCTTCAGTGAGGCATTCGTCATCGTCTTTGATATTGCCCTTCTCGTCGACATGCTCCATAACGACATTAATTGCAACAACGAGAATTATGATTGCTAAAACAGCAAATACGGTAATAATTAGCGCTTTTGCAAAGAATTTCGGCTTAGATTCGTACATTTGCTTTTAGTATAGTATCAAGCTTATGCTTTTTCAAGGTCGTCAAACTTCGCGCGCATGGTCGGATTGTTGCGCGTGAGACGCTTGATTGTAAGGTCGTCAAGCTTGCCCTCGGCAATCGCGAGATGCTTGTCGGACATCATGAGCGCATCGCGTGTTTTCTCGAGATCTTTGATGGCCTTGTTGATTTGCTCGATCGCCTCGAGGTGCTTCTTGCCAGCGTTTTTCATCGTGTTGGCCCAGCCAGCCTTCCACTCATTCATGTCTTTTTCGAAGTTTGAGATATCGATGTCCTGGTTTTTGACGGCGACAAGTTCTTTTTTGTATTTCATGGAATTTAGCGCCGCATTGCGAAGGAGCGTGATGATCGGGATGAAGAATTGCGGGCGAATCACGTACATTTTTTCGTATTTGTAAGAAACGTCGACGATACCAGAATTGTAGAGTTCGCTGTCTGCCTCGAGCAGGCTCACAAGCACAGCGTACTCGCAGTTTTTCTCCTTGCGGTCCTTATCGAGTTCTTTGAAAAAGTCCTCGTTTTTGTGCTTCGTCGCGGTCGTCTCGTTCTCATTTTTCATTTCAAACATAATTGAAATGATTTCATTGCCCTGTTCATCGCATTCGCGGAAGATGTAGTCGCCCTTGCTACCAGTGCGCGCATCGTTGTCCTTTTCGAAATAAGCATTCGGGAAAGCGGCCATGCGAATTTGATTGAAGCTATTTTGGCAATGCTGCTCGAGCGTTTCGCCAATCATTTTTGTACTAAGTTTCGCTTTCATGTCCTTGAGCTGCTGAATTTCATCATCCTTCAATTTGAGCGCACCTTTGTACTGCGCGACAATCGATGTTTCGCGGAGTTGCGCCTCGCTCGTCTTTGCCTTTAGGTCGCTCGCGAGTTGGTCGCGCTCTTTTTCGACCGGCGCGAGTGCCTTGGCAACAGCGAGTTCCTTTTCCGTCTCGGCGCTCTTGAGCTGAGCTTTGAGCTGCTCGATTTCAGCAGCGCTCTTTGCAAGCGCAAGTTCCTTGTCGGCGGCCGCCTGCTTCTCGCTATCTTTCAGGCGCGCATGCAGTTCATTTTCGAATTCGGCGCTGCGAACCTGGCTCAAAATATCCGCATAGCTCGCGTCGTCGACCTTAAAAGTAGTATTACATTTTGGACATTTTATCTCTGGCATATTATTATTATAGTATGAATGATAAAGATGTAAAAATCCTAGCTATCGTGGGTATGTGCGGAAGCGGAAAGTCCACCGCCATCGATTACTTAACCGAACGTGGTATTCCAAAAGTTTACTTTGGCGGCGTAATCCTAAAGGCGCTCGCCGAAGACGGCGTCGAAGATACGCCAGAAAACGAAAAACGTTATCGTGAAGAATTGCGCGAAAAAGAAGGCAAAGATTTCGTTGTCAAACGCGCAATTGTCGAGGCAAAAAACCTCATTGCGGCCGGCCAAAAACGCATCGTGCTCGACGGCGTTTACAGCTGGACAGAATACAAGATTTTGCGCCAAGAGTTCCCAACCGAAATGACCGTCGTCGCTATCGTCGTACCAAAGGCACTGCGCCGCAAGCGTCTTGCCGAGCGCCCAGAGCGCCCGTTCAATGCTCAGCAAGCAGCCGAACGCGACAAATCTGAAATCGAAAACCTCGAAAAAGGCGGCCCGATCGCTATCGCCGATTACTATGTCGACAACTCCGGCACGATCAAAGAATTCCACGAAAACTTCGCCGCGCTCTGCAAGGAAATTGGTTTCTTAAATGCCTAAAGAATTACAGATCCCGAACCGCGAAGCCGAGCTTGTACTAAAAGAGCTCGAGCAAACTTTGGATTTGCCTGGCGATGTCGTTGAGTTTGGCTGCTATGAGGGCGACACTTCGATCTTACTCGCCGACGCCCTGCGCAACAATCCGGATAAGTGGCTCTATCTTTACGATTCTTTTGAAGGCCTGCCAGAAAAGACCGCGGAAGACAAGTCAGCCGACGGCTGGCGCTTCCAAGCCGGCGAGCTCAAAGCCTCACCCGACACGGTGCGTAGCAAATTTAAAAAATACGACCTGCCCGAACCCGTAATTGTCAAGGGCTGGTTCGACCAACTTGACAATTCCGACTTACCGGAATCGATTTCTTTTGCTCTGCTCGACGGCGATTTTTATAATTCGATTAAGACCAGCCTCGAGCTCGTCGCGCCGCGTATCGTTTCGGGCGGAATTATCGTCGTTCACGATTATCGCAATGCGCGCCTGCCCGGTAGCGGTCGCGCCGTCAACGAATTTCTCGGCGAGCATGCCGACGAATACGTTTTCCGCATCGTCGCCACAATGGCAGTTTTAGTAAAACAGTAGCTTGACTAGCAAAATCACAAATAGATGTAGCGGATAGTAATAATAGAAAAAGCGCCCGCCAACTCGGCGGCCTTTTTTGCCGCTATATAACGCGATCGGAATAATCGCCGCGATTGCCCACAATTGCAGAAGCCAGCCCGTCTGGAGATAGAGCGAAATATTCATTGCGGCGAGCACGAGTAGCTGCGCAAAGACAAGAAACAGCCGATTATGATTGAAAAGTTTGCGTGCGTAGTATAGGCCAATGACGGCGAGAATCGCGAAGATGCCGTACTCGAACGGAAAACATATCATGAGCGCAAAAATCGGAATAATGCCAAGAAAATACCAACGCCCCCGATCAATGCAGGCCAACGCGAGCAACGCAAATGCGAGCGTAAACAACACATTCAGAGACAGCGTAGTATGCGTAATAACCGCGAGCGTAAGGTGCGGGACAAAGGCCGCAAAGGCAAATATCAGCAAGCGCGCGAAATAGCGCGGCCGCGAACTTGTATGGCAAAAACCCTCAACGAGCAAGAAACAAAAAATCGGCATCGCAAGGCGACCGATTACGCGCATTGGCCAAGCGTCGCCACACAGATACAGTCCAATATGGTCAATCGTCATTGCGATTACCGCAATCCACTGGAGCAGCGCAGAGCTAATCATATTACTAGTATACCATAAGCGGTAATTGACTTTTTTGGCAAAGTGTGGTATAATGAAAGGATAGTATTTTGATGGAGGTGGGTCCATGAAGAAAGCTACGTTTCATTACAGTAATTACTATGATAATGTAAATTACGGCCAAACTGAGCGCAATATAACGCTCGCATATTTCGTTTGTACTATATTATGTACCGGCTTCGGCATCACTGCTCTTGGTGTTACGAGAAATATCGTCGAGGGCGAGAATGCCTTAGTGATTGCCTATATCATAACAGCGCTCTGTTTCGGAGCAGCAATTGTCTTCGCATTAGCGACAATCAATCGCCTCGTGCGATACGGCGGCCACAAACACTATCATAGTACACGCTTCTAAGGGAGCTTCGGCTCCCTTTTTATTGTTTCGAAATAATGCGTACGAATAGCTTATAAATTTCGAGAGCGACTAGGACTAATAGCGCAAGTCCGGCGAGCGCCAAAACACAAAGCGGCTGGAGCGGCACGGTCTGCAAGAATTGCGACAAAACTGGCACACTCATGACGATCAATTGCAGCAGAATCGTGCCGGCAATCCCAAACAGAAAGACCGGGTTGCTGCGTGGCGAGATTTTGAAGGCAGATTGCTTTTCGCTCCGGCAACTCGACGCATGAAAATTCTGAATAAACACCATCAAGCACATCGTCAAACTGCGCGCCGTCACGACGTCGAGCTTCATTACGTTAATGAAATATTGGTAGGCGCCAAACACGATTCCCGTAATAACGAGCGCCGAGAAGACGATTTGCGCAATCAGGCTGCGGCTAAAGATCGACTCTTTCGTGCTGCGCGGTTTCTCGCGCAGAATATCTTTTTCGGCTTTTTCGAAGCTCAGAGCAAAGTCCTGAATGCCATCCGTCACGACATTGAGCCAGAGTAACTGCACCGCCACAAACGGCATCGGCATATCGAGCGCGATTGCAAGACAGAAGAATAGCGTCTCGGCGAGGTTACAAGAGATTAGAAATAAGACAATCTTGCGAATATTCGCGTAGGCCACGCGCCCCTCTTTAATGCCAGCCACGATCGATTTGAAATTGTCGTCCGCAATAATCATGTCGGCCGTTTCGCGCGCAATATCTGTGCCTGAGCCCATCGCAACGCCAATGTTTGCGCTTTTTAGGGCCGGAGCATCATTCACGCCATCGCCAGTGACTGCCACAAATTCACCCCGGCGTTTAAGCGACTCGACAATATGCAATTTCTGGAGCGGCGTCACGCGTGCGAAGACGGTTTTGCGCGCAACGTAATCATCAAAATCTGCCTCGCCGCGCAAATAGTACTGCTCAACTTCCTCGCTCGACGCAACTTGCGCATCGTCATCAATCAATTTCAAGTCGCGCGCAATCGAAGCCGCCGTTAGTGGGTGGTCGCCAGTAATCATCAAGACGCGAATGCCCGCACGACGACACTCAGCAATCGAAGCCACCGCTTCCCTGCGAATCGGATCAATAAACCCAACGAAGCCGGCGAATTTGAGGTTCTTGATGTCTTTTGCGCCATATTTTTCCTTCACGGCTACCGGCGCTGCCGCCAATGCGATTACGCGATAGCCATCGCTCGCAAGCGCCTCGCTCTGCTTCAGATATTTGCCGCCAGCACAGAAATTTGCAATTACTTCTGGCGAGCCTTTGACGGCGCAATAAGTTTTGCCGTCGTATTCATAAAAGACCGCGGAATATTTATTCGCAGATTCGTACGGAATGCGCCCGACAATTTTGTAGCCACGCGTCGAAACGCCGGCCTTTTTTGCGAGCACCAAGAAGGCCAAATCAATCGAGTCGCCACTCGATTTTTCGCCTGCAAGTTCCGCTTCATTATTAAGCGCGCCGAGCAAACAAATTGACGCGACTTTTTCCGGATTCTCTCCTTCGATTTTGCCAGTGATATCGAGGCCGGTGCCGCCGACATTATACGAAGCACCGTTTGGCAAAATGATTTTCTTGGCCGTCTGCTGATTGACGGTTAAGGTGCCCGTCTTATCTGATGCAATAACAGTACAGCTGCCGAGCGATTCGGCGGCGTTTAATTTACGGACAATGACATTCTTGCGCGCCATGCGGTTGGAGGCAATCGTGAGCGCCATCGTCAGCGCGAGCGGCAAACCTTCCGGCATCGCCGAGACCGCAAAGGCAATAACAGTAATCAAGATGGCAGAATGCGAGTAGCCTTTAGCGAACAGGATTGCCGTAATAATAATTGCAACCAAAATAATCATAATACTAATCTGGCGCGAGAACTTTTCGACGCGCTGCGCGAGCGGCGATTTCGCCTTGTCGGTACGATTTAGCGTGTCGGCAATTTTGCCAAGTTCTGTTGCGAGTCCGGTGCGAACGACGATAGCCTTCGCGCGCCCAGCAATGACCGTCGTACCAGAAAACGCCATATTGCGCTGATCGCCGAGCGCGGCATGGCTTTTGCAAATCGTGCTAGAATTCTTCAAAACCGGCACCGACTCGCCGGTCAAAACCGATTCATCGACCGTGAAGTTTTGCGCTTCGACAATGCGAACGTCCGCCGAAATCTTATCACCCGATTCGAGCAAGATATAATCGCCAGGGACCAACTCTTCGGCTTCTATCTGCTCGACTTCACCCTCGCGCAAAACACGCGCTTTGACTTTGATGTAATTCGCGAGCGACTCCGCCGTATTATTGGCTTTGTTTTCCTGGTAAGCGCCCATCACGGCATCGACCAAAATAATTGCACCAATCACAATGGCGTCGACAATTTCACCAGCGACAATCGAAGCAATAATAGCGACCAATAATAGCGCAATCATCGGGTCGAGGAATTCGCGCAAAAAGATTTTGACAATACTGTCTTTTTTCTTTTTTGGAAGCACATTTGCGCCGTATTTTTCGCGGCGCTCTTTTACTTCGGCGCGAGAAAGGCCAATATCACTCGTGCCTAGTTCATACTCGACTTCAGAGACGTCTTGGTCAAAATAGGCCATATCAATCCCATTCGGAGATTGCATCCGCCTGAATCGTTTGAATCGTTGCGTTCACATGGAAGGTCGCACCAGCATAATCACTGTTGCCGGATTCGCCAGTTTGGCCGTTATTCGACCAAGTTACCGTACCGGCCAAGTTCGCCTCGCAGCTAAGCGTGACGCTGTCAATCAAAGGACCGGTGCTCACACCAGGCGCAAGTGTCGTTTTAAACACATACCAATCGCCGCGCTTCTCCCACTTGTCCGCCCAGCCAGAATGGAAGTTAATGACGGTCAATTTCGAAGTGCCGTCCGTAAGGTCGGCGAGATCGTTTCCGTTCTTATCTTTCCAATAATCTTCAAGTTTAATGCGAGCACCAATTGGAATGCTGCCAGTATTCGTGACCGACAATTCCTTCGGCGTCACGTCACACGGTTTCCAATCGCGCGGACTCGTAAAACTCTCTGTCGTGGACGACTGATAGGTCGAAACTTGGAAGTTATTTTCAAAAGAAACGGTCGCCGTAAAGTAGGCAATGCTTCCGCCGATAAGCGCGATGGCGGCGATTGCGATGATGGCGATAAGGCTTTTCTTATTTTTCATGGCTTAATTCCATTGATCCGCGGCGTCCGCCTGAATCGTTTGAATTGTTGCGTCGACATGGAAGTGTGCGCCAGCATATGGGCTAGTGCCAGTTTCGCCAGTCTTGCCGTTATTCGTATAGACCGGATCGCCCGTTAGGTTCGCCGCGCACTTGAGCGTCACACTGTCAATGAGTTGATGCGTGGTCGCGCCCGGGGCGAGATTGGTTTTATAAACATACCAATCGCCGCGCTTTTCCCAGTAGTCTGCGTAGCCACTCGTGAAGTTGATAGTCGTGAGCGGGTTGCTGCTGCCGTCAACGAGCATCGGAAGGTCAGCATTCGTGCTACTCTTCCAGTACTGATTCAACTTGACGCGAACGGCGACAGGAATACTGCCAGTATTTTTTACGGAAATTTCCTTTGCCGTAGTATCGCAAGGCTTCCAATCGTTCGGACTATTAAAGGTTTCCGACATTTCGGTTTTATAGGTCGATACATGGAAAAGGTTATTAAACGACATTGAGTCCATATTGTAGGCGATAGTCGCGCCAATAGCCGCTACGGCTAAAATTACCGCGATAGCAATCAGAGTTTTCTTATTTTTCATTTTTGGCCTTATTTGTTTTTATAGTTACTTGGAGAAATATTAGCATAAACGCTTTATAATTGCAAGTCCTGACGTATCTGTTGCGGCGTGCTAAACTATTATTATGCAACAAAGAGGTCAGGCACCGCGCGACACATCAAAGTATGTTTTTGATGTCGACGCGAATTACGGTCTTACGAGTGACCAGGTGCAAAAAATGCGCTTCGCCCTTCTCTACAACAAATCCGTCACGCCGCCATCGAAGTCTTTTAAGAAAATCATATTTTCAAATGTGTTTACCTATTTCAACTTTGTCTTTATCGCGATTGCCGTGATTCTCTGCTTGGTCCGGTCGTTTCGCGATTTGACCTTCTTGCCAGTCATTATTCTTAATACGATTATCGGAATCGCGCAGGAAATTCGCGCAAAAATTACACTCGATCGACTCTCGATTTTGAACGCGCCGACCGCGAGCGTTATTCGCGAGGGTGAAGAAAAGAAAATTGATGCCGAGTGGCTTGTACTAAATGACGTCGTGGTATTTCGCGCAGGCAATCAAATTCCAGCAGACGCCAAAATCCTCTCCGGCGAAGTCGCCGTCAACGAATCGCTACTCACTGGCGAAGCAGATGAGATTAAGAAATCTGTCGGCGACGAGCTGCTATCCGGAAGTTTCATCGTTTCGGGCGAATGTCGCGCCAAGCTGACAAAAGTTGGCGCCGACTCGTATATTTCCCAGCTCACCCTGCAGGCGAAGAAAATCAAAACCAAGGAACAGTCCGAAATTATCCGTTCGCTCAACCGCATCGTGACGATTGCCGGCATCGCAATTATTCCAATTGGTGGTTTCATCTTTGTCCAGAGTTTCTTCTTCAACCAAGCGCCAATCGAAGATAGTGTTCAAGCCGCGGTCGCAGCAGTAATTGGCATGATTCCAGAAGGCCTCTTCCTCCTCTCGAGCATCGCGCTCGCTATTTCGACGATAAAATTGGCACAGAAAAAAGTCCTTCTGCACGACATGAAGAGTATCGAAACTTTAGCGCGCGTCGACGTGCTCTGCGTCGATAAGACCGGCACAATCACCGACAACACTATGCTCGTTTCCGATTTTATTCCGCTCGGCAAGACAAAGCGCGACAATCTAAAGCAATTGCTTTGCGATTTTGCACACGCGCAGGCCGCCGACAATATTACGATGGAGGCGATGAAAAAATATTTCGTCGACAAGGCTAGCCAGAAGGCCAAGAGCGTCTCCGGCTTTTCGTCCGAGTTCAAATATAGCGGCGTGAATTTTCAGGACGGCAGCTATGTACTCGGCGCACCAGAATTTATCCTCGGCAAAGACTACAGAAAATACGAAGGCGAAATCGAAAAATACAGCCGCAAAGGCTACCGCGTCCTACTCTTTGCTTCCTATGACGGCAAGGCGAATGGCAAGAAATTAACTGCAAAGGTTGCGCCGCTCGGGCTCGTCCTAATGATGAATCCGGTACGCGAAAACGCGCCTGAAACTTTCAAATATTTCGCCGATCAGGGCGTCGCAATCAAAGTTATTTCCGGCGATAATCCATTGACGGTTTCCGAAGTCGCCAAGAAGGCGCAAATTGAAGGCGCTGGCAAATATATCGACGCGTCGCACTTAACGACCGACGAAGAAATCGCCGAAGCGCTACGCAAGTACACCGTGTTCGGCCGCGTAACGCCAGAACAAAAACGCAAATTCGTGAAGGCACTCCAGGCCGACGAGCACATCGTTGCCATGACAGGCGACGGCGTCAATGACGTATTGGCATTGCGCGACGCAGACTGTTCGGTTGCAATGGCGAGCGGCAGCGACGCCGCCGCACAGGCTGCTCAACTCGTTTTGCTTGAATCGGATTTTTCGCGCATGCCGGATGTTGTCACGGAAGGTCGCCGCGTCGTCAATAACTTGGAGCGCAGCGGTAGCCTCTTCCTTGTCAAAAACGTTTTCTCATTCCTGACCGCAACCTTTGCCATTATCTTCGCTTTCAATTATCCACTCCTCCCTCGCCAAGTTTCACTTGTTGCAATATTTACGATCGGCGTTCCGGGCTTCCTGCTCTCGCAGGCCCCAAACCATGACTTGATTCGCGGCAAATTCGTAAGCAATATTTTACGTCGCTCTGTGCCGGGCGGCTTGACCGACCTTATTCTCGTCGGCATACTTGGATTGCTCTTCCAGATTTACGCGATTCCAAGTGGCGACATGGGCACCTGCGCCACAATTCTACTCGCCTTCGTTGGCCTCCAGATGGTTTATCGCGTCGCCAAGAAACCACTCGACTGGTACAAGTGGAGCACGATTGGCGTTTGCTTACTTGGCTTAGTATTCTGCATTACGGTTCTACCGTGGCTCTTCGGTATCGAGGCAATTTCGCTCCAGGCAATTGCTCTGACGAGCATCCTCGGCATTCTTTCTCTGCCGCTGCTACACTACGTCGGCAAGATTATCGACTATTGTTGGACAATTCCAAAACGTCTAAAGGAACGCCGCACAAATGAAAGATAAAATCGCATTAGCCATCAACACACTGATCATTATCGGCGAATCAATTGCTCAGCCGATGATTTTTATTCCGCGCGGAATTGCGGCGGCGCAATACTATACGCAACTTAGCAATATCATGCTTTTTATCGCAGCAATAATCCTCGAGGTATTTCTCTTGCGCAAAATCATCAAGAAAACCACAATTCCACGCTGGGTCGGACTCACGCTATTTAGTGCCGTTGCCGCCACGACCGTCACAATTGTCGTCGTGCTAACCATTTTGTCTTGGCAAGTTGGCGACCTCGGTTGGTTGCTGTTCAACGGCTCGATGTTTTTCACACATACGCTCTGCCCGATTCTCGGAATTATCCTCTTTACTGTATTTAATCCGTGCGAGTTCAAGAAGACTGACGCGCGCTATGCGATGATCTTTACGCTCGGCTACGCCGTCGTCGCTCTCGTTCTGAATATTGCAAAAATTTGGCACGGTCCATACCCGTTCCTCTGGGTGTACGAACAGCCGATCTGGGCCTCAGTGATGTGGGTGGTCGTAATTCTCGCCGGCGCATTCGGACTCGCAAAACTCTTGCTTCTACCGAACGTTAAGCGTTAGCGGTTTGACAAAAACGCCTCTTTTTGTTATTTTATAAATAATTAAAAATACAAGGATCAAAATATAAATGGAAAACCCAAAATTCGAGCAGCAGCCTGATGAGCCAGAAAAGGACCAGTTGAGCGCCGACGAACAGCGCGTAGTCAATGATCTCAAAGACTGGCTAAAGCAAGAAAAGCAAAAGAACCCAAACTTGTCTGGCGATAAAATCCACGAAACGATTATCTCTGGCCTCGGATATAATTTAGGCATTCCGGGCTATGGCGCAAATCCTGACGGGGCCCCATCCGAAGAGCAGCAGGCGAGACTCGTAGAATTATATAAAATGATTGTGGACTCTGACGAAAAGGAACTAGCCGAAGAAGGTAGTTCTGATTCAGCACGAAACGAGAAATTCGGCGAAGCGACGACTTCTGCCGTAAAGACGATGCTGGACAAAGAGGCCGCCGAAGGTCGCATAGAGCAACTCGATGAGGCGCGCAGAACCGACATCATAAACGAGTCTCATCACGAGAGGCAAGAAGAAGGAAAAGAACGGTTCCTAAAAGAGACCATTATTAGAGGCTTCGGCGAACAAAGTCTTCGCGAAAAAGCACGCGTCGCTAAAAGCAAAGAAGAATTCTTGGCAGATGCCGCAAAACGATTGCTCGATGCGCACAGCAGATTGTCTATTTTCCGAAGAAATGTCGACGAGAATATTGAAAAGAAAGTTAATGGCGATGAGGCCGAAGAATCGGTTTCTCCTTGGCTTAGCCGCCCTTCCGATAGAATGTTGCTAATGGCTGCAAGCGAAATAGAGAATTATGCTGGCGGCAAAGAAGAGATTGACGAAGATCACGATTGGCGCGACGGCATGCAGAACTGGCATGAGGCATCCAATAACGCACAGACAGCAATCGAAAGAGAAGGCAAATGGAATCAAGATCCAAAAGGACCAAGCCTCTCCAAGTCACTCGAAGCAAATCCTGGCATGGCCAGCAAACTCTTCAAGGGTCTATCGATGATCGCCGAACGAACGGAAGATACTATTGGGTATATCTATGACGAAGAGAAGGAACTAGAGTCTGCCGACAAAGATTCGGAAGCCGCAATTATGGCTCTATACGATAAATATAAAGACCATCTCCCGAAAGAAGATAGTCCAGAATCCGCAGAATAAGAAAAATAGGCCGCAAGGCCTATTTTTTATTTCACCCAGCTGGGTGGGGTCATTTCGAAATTAATCTCCGGCGTCTGATAATTCACGATATCCATATCAACGCCGTAATAATGCTGATAAATTTTATCGACTGCGCCGAAAGTCGCATCTTCTTTTTTGAGGCCAAGTTGTTCGGCAACGCTCCAAACTTCGGCTTCCGAATTCCCTTCAATTTCAATATAAGTCGGAATCCATGGCCAAGTATCAATCGTAATCTGAACATTGTCGAGACGCCAAGTTTCGCGCAAAGTTTCCTGCGCGGCTTTTGCCTCAAGGCCGCAAGCCTTCAAGAATTTTACTGCGCCATCATAATCATTAACCGTGAGGTTGATCTCTTTGCAGCCCATAATATCATCTTCATCAATGAAGTTTTTGTAAGTCAAAACAATCTTGTCGCCCTCATCACGCACGCGCGCATAAGAATTCGGTCCAGTATCAAAAACCGTGCGGCGCATTTTCTTTTCTGGATCGAGCAATAGCGCGCCGGCGGCTTTGAGCTTCTTTCGAATCGCCGCTTTATTGATATCTAGATATTTTGCTTCAATTTCATTATTCATCGACTACCTCAAATTCAATTGCGACGGTGCCATCCCGCTCGATTTCTTCCTGCGTATAGAATCTCAGGAATAGCGCCAAGTATTCTTCCTTGGCATATTCCGAACTGTAGAGGCGCTCAATCGGATACTGCGCCGTAAGCTCTTCGAAGTTTTTAAATGGCACCAACTTCGTCACGCGCACCCAAATCGATTCCTTCTCGTCCGGGCGTTTCAAGACCTCAATCTTCTCGCCAATCTTAATACTGCGGCGCTTCGCGTCATTAACGCGCGCCTCGACATTCTTCGTGCCGTTCTTTACTAATTCAAAAATATCTGGATCAAAATGCATTTGCATAATAAATCCATTATAATATAGCCATGAGTATCGATACAAATAAGCCTTACGAGGTTCCAGAAAAATACAAAGCTAAAAAAGTCGGTGAGCCAAAGATGAAAGCGAGCGCCAAGATTATGATTTTCCTTGGCTGGCTGCTCGTCACCGCCGCCACCGTCGCCGTGATTTGGGGTGCCGTTTTCGGAATTTCGAAGCTCGTCGAGAACATCCAAAAATCCTCCGAGCCAGAAACTAGCATCGAAGAGAACTTGGCCTAAACTATGGATATCTTCGACTACATCGGCTGGGTAGGCATGGTGCTCGTGTTGCTCGCCTATCTGCTTCTATCTACTAATAAGATTAAGAATGGCGTATTCTATCAGGTTTTAAACTTTTTCGCGGCTTTATTAATGGCGATTGGTTTATTCCCGAAAAACGCATGGTTTTCATTTACGCTCCAAGTCGTCTGGGGCGCAGTCGCGATCTTTGCGCTATGCAAGATGAAGAAAAAGAAGAAATAGTATGGAACGCTTCAAAATTTGTCTCGCTGTCCACCTTTTAGTCATCAAAGAC
>JAEEGL011643656.1_pt1 | contig 21161 bp, 19 predicted proteins | sample 9134231 | NCBI WGS metagenome assembly JAEEGL01 (sample SAMN16246548, study PRJNA631951) | gut metagenome | biome: gut microbiome; feature: rumen; material: fiber-attached | host: Bos | place: Iran: Karaj | collected 2018-10 | reverse complement strand
CGGAGCTAAGGAAAGAGTACCAATGTGTGGTATTCCCTATCATGCAGCATCTGAATATATCGAAAAGCTTGTTGGACGTGGATATAAGATTGCGATAGTTGAGCAAATCGAGGATCCTAGGGAGGCTGTAGGTATCGTCAAAAGAGGTGTAGTTAAAATAATTACACCAGGTACTATAGAATCAGGTATTAAGGATAATGAGAATAATTTTATCGCATCATTAGGTCAAATTAAGCGTGAATATATATTATGCTATTCTGATATAACTACAGGTGAGGGATATATTTCATCTTACAATAATATTGAAATGCTACTAAATGAGCTTTTGGCACTTCATATTAAGGAAATAATTATTAAATCAGATTTCAATAATAAGTTATTTTATGAATTCATAAAGAATAATAATATCACATTATCAGTTATGGATAATGTAGAGCTATCACCTGAATTATTATATATAACAGCTGATTTAGATCCTAAATATAATGATACAGTTGCGATATTATTAAATTATTTTATTAAAACCCAATATCAAAAGCCTGTATATTTTAAGAAGTTTAAATCTTATGTTACAGAAAAGTATTTACATCTAGATGCCTTCACTAAAAAGAATCTAGAGCTAACTGAAACATTAAGATATTTAAATAGAAATGGATCATTATTATGGCTAATTGATAAATGTAATACAGCTATGGGCTCAAGATTAATTAGAAAATGGATTGATAAGCCTTTAGTTGATAGAAATCAAATCGAGGAAAGATTAGATTTCGTAGAAGCATTTAATAATAGCTTCCTAGCTAAGGAAGAAATAAAAAAGCTATTTAAGAATGTATATGATTTAGAAAGAATAATATCTAGAATATCATCAGGTAGTGCTAACTCTAAGGATTTAGTATGGCTAAGAAGAAGCCTAGAGTCACTTCCTAATCTAAAGGAGCTACTTAAGAAAACAGCATATGATAACCTAAGTAAGCTATCTGATATTATTAATCCACATACTGATTTATATAAGCTTTTAGATGCTGCATTAGTTGAAAACCCACCACTATCAGTAAAAGAGGGTGGAATGATTAATGAGGGATTCTCTAAGGAGCTTGATGAAATTAGAAATATAGCTAACCATGGTAAGGAATGGATAATCAATTACGAGAAGGAAGAGCGTGAAAGATTAGGAGTTAAAACATTAAAGGTTGGCTATAATAGAATAACTGGCTATTATATTGAAATATCAAAGGGTGCAGTAGCGGAGCTTGGTGATATAGAAAACTATACAAGAAGAGCAACACTTGCCAACAGTGAAAGATTTATTTCTAAGGAATTAAAGGCTTATGAGGAAACTCTACTTAATGCCAAGGAAAGAATCGAAAGTATGGAATATGAAATATTTGTATCCCTACGTAAGGAAGCTAATAAATATATTAAATCATTACAGGAGCTAGCTGAAATAATCGCAGCTATAGATGCTTATATTTCCTTATCTGATATAAGTCTAAAGTATAACTATGTAAGACCTACATTTAATAATGAAAGAAGGGTAAACATAGTTAATGGTAGACACCCAGTACTTGAGGCAATTCTAAAAACTGATTATATCCTAAATGATGTAGTAATTAATAAGTATAATGTAATATTAATTACAGGACCTAATATGAGTGGTAAATCTACTTATATGAGGATGCTTGCAAGTATAATAGTGCTTGCTCAAATTGGTTCATTCGTTCCGGCATCAAGTGCTGATTTAATGATATTTGATGCGATATTTACTCGTATTGGTGCGTCAGATGATTTAGTATCTGGTCAATCTACATTTATGGTTGAAATGACAGAGGCTAATTATGCGATAGCTAACGCAACTAAAAATAGCCTAGTACTATTCGATGAAATAGGTAGAGGTACTGCAACATATGATGGTATGGCACTTGCTCAAGCAATCTTAGAATACCTACATGAAAAGGTTGGGGCTGTAGTATTATTCTCAACTCACTATCATGAGCTAACAAGGTTAGAGGGAATATTATCCCACCTAAAGAATGTTCACGTATTGGCTCAGGAAACTGAAAATGGTGTTAAATTCCTGCATAAGGTTGTTGATGGACCTACAGATAAAAGCTACGGTATAAATGTTGCTGAGCTAGCTGGACTTCCTAAATCACTAACAAAGCGTAGTAAGGATATATTATTATCATTAGAGGAAAACAATAATAAGGAAGCTATTAAGCTAGATTTATTTAATTTTGATGAATATGATAATAAGGAAGAAATAAAGGAAGATTCTAAGGCAACTAAGGTTTATAAAAGATTATCAGAAATTGATATTAATAAGCTAAGCCCACTAGAGGCACTTAATCTATTAAATGAGCTTAAGGAGATTTAATTATGGGAAAAATAATGAAAATGTCTCCTGAGCTATATAATATGATCGCAGCCGGAGAGGTTGTAGAGCGTCCATTTAGTGTTGTTAAGGAGCTTGTAGAAAATTCAATCGATGCTAAAGCAAATGATATTAAAATTTATTTAACTAATGGTGGTCTTGAGGGTATTACCATATCTGATAATGGTGAGGGTATGGATAAGGATGATGTTTTACTTGCCTTTCTTCCTCACGCAACAAGTAAAATAAAGACTGAATATGATTTATTTAGAATCAATACATTAGGCTTTAGAGGAGAAGCAATCTCATCTATCGCCTCAGTAAGTAAAATGGAAATCATTTCATCTCGTGATGGAATATCAGGCTATAGATGCCTATATAAGGCAGGAAATAAAAAGGATGAGGGAATTTATCAGTCAAACAAGGGAACTACAATCAACGTTACTGAATTATTCTTTAATACACCTGCAAGATTAAAATATCTAAAAACTGCTAAAAGTGAGCTATCATCAATATTATTCTTCATAGAAAGAATATCTCTTGCTCATAAGGATATTAGATTTAGTGTATATAATGATAATAAGCTAGTATTTAATACCTCAGGTAAGAATGATATCACAACTATAATAGGTGAAATATATGGCCTTGATGCTTGTAAGAATATTATATTAGGTGATTATGTATCTGATGGCTATAAGGCACATTTAGTATTAATAAAGCCATATATTTACCGCTCTAATAAGCTTGAGGTAACATTAATTATTAATGGTAGATATGTTAAGAACTTCAATATAACTAATGCGATAATTGAAGGCTTTAATACCTATATACCTATTGGTAAATATCCTATAGCCGTAGTCTATTTAGATATTGATCCATTATTAATAGATGTTAATGTTCACCCAAATAAAACTGAAATTAAAATTGCCAATGAATCTGATATAGCAATAAGATTAACATCAGAGATACGAGAATACTTAAGAAATGTTAGTGTTATACCAGAAAGAAAAATAGAAAAGAATATTAATTATGGCTATACACAAACTACCATATTTAATAATCCAATATTAAATGATAATCCTCCTAAATATAATGATATTTCTACTAATTTAGAGGAATATGATGAGGATATTAAACAAAATGAAGAAATAAAGGTAGAATTACCAAAGGAAAATATAATAGAAAGAAAGCTACCATACTTTGAATATGTTGGCTGTGTATTTGGAACATATTTAATATTCCAAAATAGTGAAGGTCTATATCTAATGGATCAGCACGCCGCAGCCGAAAGATTTAATTATGAAAAGTATTATAAAATCCTAGGTAATCCAAACCAACCATCAAGTGATTTATTAATTCCTATTTCCTTAGAGTTCTCTAAAAAGGAAGCTCTATATATAGAGGAAAATAAGGATAAATTTGAAGCAATAGGCTTTACACTTGATGAAATCGGCGATACTACATTCCTAGTAAGAAGAGTACCACTATGGGCTAAGCTAGATGATATCGATTCGATCATTTATGATATATTAGCTAAAATGATTAATGAAGAAAGAATAGATATTATTTATTTTAGAGATCATATAGCTAAGCAAATAAGCTGTAAGGCATCTATTAAAGCAAATCATCAGCTATCACGTGATGAAATAAAAGCCTTAGTAGATAATTTAAATACCTGTGATAATCCATATACCTGTCCACATGGAAGACCTACAATTATTAAATTATCTCAATCAGATTTAGAAAAGATGTTTGAGAGGATTCAGAAATAATGAATAAGGTAATATGTGTAGTAGGACCTACAGCTGTAGGTAAAACAAAAATAGCCATAGAGCTTGCAAAGCACTATGGACTAGAGATTATTAGTGGTGATAGTGTTTCTGTATATAGAAGGCTTGATATTGGTAGTGCTAAGCCAACTATAGAGGAAATGGACGGGGTTAAGCACCATCTAATAGATATTAAGGATGTTAATGAAGGCTATAGCGTTGCGGAATTCCAAAGGGAAGCACGTGCTATTATGGATAAATCTCCTTTATCACTAATCTGTGGTGGTACTGGTTTATATATTCAAAGTGCCTTATTCAATTATGAATTTAACGCATCAGAAAGAGATTTATCATTTCAGGATAAATATAAGGATTTATCTAATGAGGAATTATATGAATTATTATTAAAAATTGATCCTGAAATAGATAAAAATAAATTACATCCAAATAATAGAAAAAGAGTACTAAGAGCCCTAGAGGTTCATGAGGAGCTTGATAAATCAATTCATAGCTTCAATAAAAAGAAGGAACCATTATATGATTATTTTATCGTTTATTTAACATTAGATAGAGAAACACTGTACGATAGAATAAATAAACGTGTAGATATCATGATTAAGGATGGACTATTAGATGAGGTTAGGTCATTATATGATGATGGTATTATGCCTCACGCTATAGGCTACCAGGAGCTTGTTCCTTACTTTGAGGGATTAGTATCACTTGAATCGGCAGTAGATGAAATAAAAAAGAACACAAGGCATCTAGCTAAAAGACAGGAAACCTGGTTTAGAAACCAAATGGATAGTCATTTTTATAATGTTAATTTAAATGATATTAATGAAACAATTAATAATATTATTACCGATATAGATAAATGGAGATAATTATGAGAATATATTTAATTGGAATGCCTGGATGTGGTAAATCTACATTAGGTAAAAAGCTAAGTGAAAAACTAAATTATGAATTTATCGATATGGATAATTATATTGAAAGAAAGGCCTGTATGTTCGTTGATGAAATATTTAGTGCCTATGGCGAGGAATATTTCAGAGATTTAGAAAGTAATACATTAAAGGAATTCTTACTTTTAGATAATGTTATTATCGCAACCGGTGGTGGCGTAATAAAGAATAAGAATAATAAGGATCTAATGGATGGTAAATGTATCTATTTATATGTAGATACTAAGGAATTAGATAAGAGATTACAAAATTCTGATATCGTTAGACCATTATTATTAGAAAAATCTGTATATACATTATTCGAGGAAAGAAAGGATTTATATGAATTCTTTAAGGATATAAAGGTTGATAACAGTGATATTGATGTTGCAATAAATAAGATAATGGAGGAGCTAAAATGAAGGTATTAGTAATAAATGGACCAAATTTAAATATGCTAGGTAAGCGTCCTAAGGAGCATTATGGCTCACTTACCCTATATCAAATCAACGATTTGATGGTTGAAGAGGCAGGTAATGATTTAGAGCTTGAATTCTTCCAATCTAATTCTGAGGGTGATATCGTAACTGAAATACAGCTTGCGATAGGAGTATTCGACGCAATTATTATTAATCCTGGTGCTTATACCCATACCTCAGTTGCAATACATGATGCACTAGAGATTTATGATGGCACAAAAATAGAGGTTCATCTATCTGAGGTTGATAACAGAGAGGACTTTAGAAGAGTCAATTTTGTTAGAGATGTATGTGATAAAACATATGCTGGCAAGCATGAGGAAAGCTATTTGGATGCTATCAGATATTTGAAAAATATAAAATAATATGTTATAATTTTAAAGATTAATTTATTTATAGGAGTGAAATTATGGTTTCAAGTAATGATTTTAAGAATGGTATGACAATTTTATATGATGGAAAGATCTATAAAATTTTAGAGTTTATGCATGTTAAGCCTGGTAAGGGTGGCGCATTCGTTAAAACTAAGCTTCGTGATTTAAGAAGTGGTGCAATTATTGATTTTACTTTCAACGCTGCTGAAAAGGTTGAAAAGGCAATGATCGATAAGATTGAGATGCAATATCTATATGATAGTGGTGATGCACTAGTATTTATGGATAATGAAACATATGAGCAAATTGAAGTTCCTCATAACCTAGTAGAATATGAAATGAAGTTCTTAAAGGAAAATGAGAATGTTAATATTGAAAAATATGGTGATGAAATTTTAGGTATTATCCTTCCTGATAAGGTTACACTAAAGGTAACTCAATGTGAGCCTGCAGTTAAGGGTGATACAAAAACAAACGCACTTAAGGATGCGATTGTTGAAACTGGTCTACTTGTTAAGGTACCTATGTTTATTGAAAACGGTGAGGAAATCGTCATCAATACTGAAACAGGTAAATATTCAAGTAGAGCCTAATATAGGAGTGAAGATAAGTTGGGCATACAATCGAGTAGTTTGATTCCTCTATCGGTTTTAACTGATAGTTGGCCATTAATGCTTGTATTAATGATTATATTAATCATTTTATCTGCATTTTTCTCAATGAGTGAAACTGCAGTTTCATCATCATCTGATTCTAAAATCAGATTGATGATAGAGGAAAGAAAGCGTGGAGCTAAAAAAGCATTAGAGCTAACAACTAAATACGATAAGACACTAATTACATTACTAATAGGTAATAATATTGTTAATGTATTATTATCTACAATAGCTGTATACTTTTTCATTAAGCTTGCAGTTGATCAGGATTATGTATCCTTAGTTTCTACAGCTGTAGTTACTATAACATTATTAATTTTTGGTGAAATAGTTCCTAAGGTTATTGCTAAACAATACCCTGAGACAATTTCCTGTGCAGTAAGCTGGCCAATCTATATAATAATGCTTATATTAACACCATTAGTTTATTTCTTTATGGGTATCCAAAAGGTATTCACAAGAAAGAAGAATGATGATCAAGCAATGGATGAGGATGAATTAAATGTTTTAATTAATCAAATGGAGGATGAAGGCTCTATCGAGCATGATGAGGCCTCTACAATTAGAAATGTATTTGATTTAAATGATAGAAAGGCTGAGGACATCATGGTTCCTAGAATTCAAATGGAGGCCATCGATTATAACTCAACACTTGAAACTGTTAAAACATTTATGCTAGATAATGCTTATTCAAGAGTTCCTGTCTATAAAAAGGATAAGGATCATATCGTAGGTATTCTATACGAAAGAGATTTCTTCCCAGCATTAGTTAAGAATCCAAAGATGAGCTGGAGAAGAATATTAAGACCAGTTAAGTTCGTATCTGGTGAAATGAAGGTAGATGCCCTAATTGATGAGTTAAGAGCAAGCAAAACACATATCGCTATTGTTTCTGGTGAATATGGTGAGGTATTAGGTTTAGTTACAATGGAGGATTGTCTTGAGGAAATCGTAGGTGAAATCTACGATGAGCATGATAATCCAGAGGATAGTGAATTAAGATTTGATGAGACAGAGGATGGCGGATATATTGTAGATGCCGACATGTTCGTTGAGGATTTATTTGAAAAGCTTAATATTGGTGATTGTCCTGATGATATCCCATCAAAGATATCAGGCTGGCTATTTGCAAAATGTGAAAGCTTACCAGAGGTAGGATTCTCAATGAATTATACTGCAATCTATACTCAGCTTAATTCAGAGACTGAGGAATATGTTGATTATGCTAAATATTTAACTATTTCTATATTCGAGGTTGAAAACAGAAGAATTACCCTAGCTAAGGTAGAATTACGTGACGCAACTGAGGAAGAAATAGAAGCTAGAAAAGAAGAAATGGAGACTGAATAAAGTCTCCTTTTTTAGTGGAAAAATACACCTACCCAACCACCTATCTTTCAAAACGATAAGTTATTGAATTATATATAACTATAAATAAAAGTAATAGTTATAATGAAAAATTATGAAAACTAGAAAATATTTATATTCAAGGGTTAAGAGATTGAAAAACTTGTGATTTTAGTATAAAATAGATTATACTAAAGTATTATCGGAAAAAGGGAAGAAACAGGGGGGATAATATGATATTTGATGATCTTGATGAATTAGATTCTGCGAAAACAAAAATCAAGGTTATTGGTGTTGGTGGTGCTGGAAAAAATGCTATTGACCACATGATTGAAAATGAGGTTTTAGGTGTTGAATTCTGGGCTGTTAATACTGATGCGCAGGATTTGAAAATGTCAAAGGCTCCTAATAAGCTATTAATTGGAAAAACAACTACTCACGGTCAAGGTGCTGGTGCTAACCCAGAGGTTGGTAGATCAGCTGCACTTGAGGATGAGGATGATATACATGAAATGATTGGTGATGCCCAAATGGTTTTCATTACCTGTGGTATGGGTGGTGGAACAGGTACTGGTGCTGCAGCCGTTATCGCTAAGGTAGCTAAAGAGCATAGCTGTCTAGTTGTTGGTATTTGTACAAAGCCATTCGCATTCGAAGGACCAGTAAGAATGGCAAACGCTGTTGCTGGACTTGAAAGCCTAAGAGAAAATGTTGATACACTAATCGTTATTCCTAACCAAAGATTATTACAAATGGTTGATACCTCTACAGATATTTTAGCTGCCTTCAGAGAAGCAGATAACGTACTTCGTAAAGGTGTTCAGGGTATAGCAGAAATCATTGCTATACCTGGACTAATAAATGTAGACTTTGCCGATGTTAATACAGTAATGAAGAAGAAGGGTACAGCCTTATTAGGTATCGGTGTTGCTAAAGGACCTAATAGAGCAATTGAGGCCGCAAGAAATGCCATTCATTCCCCTTTACTAGAGGTTACTATTGATGGTGCGACTGACGCTATCGTTAATATTAACGCATCAACTTCTTTAACATTAACAGAGGTAGACCAAACTATTGAGGAAATTAGAAACAATAGTGGTAAGGAATTAAATATCATCTTTGGTGCTGCAATTAATACAGACCTAAAGGATGAACTTGTTGTTACAGTTGTTGCTACAGGATATGAGCTTAAGGCTCAAAAGTCTGGCTTCGATGAGCTTCGTCAACAAATCTTCAAGAATATGAGTGATGAAAACATCTCTTATACATCTGTTGAGGAGGATGACGAATACGTTGAGCCTGCAATTGATGCAAGAGAAAAGGATAGAGAAATCTTTGATAATATTTCTCCAAGAGAAGAAAAAAGACGTATCAAGGAAGAAAAGAGACGTCAAAAGGAGCTTGAAAAGGAAAGAATTAGAAATGAGAAAAATGCTAATTCACAGCCTAAATCAAAGCTTCCTGATTGGCTAAGAAGAGATCAATAATAAAAAGAAAAGGGCTTCGTTTCAAACGAAGCCTTATCTTATGTGCCTCAACTGGATGTTGTGGCTCTTTTTTTCTTTTCTTAGCTGTGCCTTATGCTCATTATTTAAATCAACTATAGTTTTACCAAATGTAACATTCATTTCAGCGATATTATCATTAAGCTCTTTTCTCTTTTTAATGTAATTAAGCTTATCATCCTGGCTATTCTTATCTAAATCGCTATTATGACGCTTTGTTTCCATCTGAGTATATAATATTTCAGCCTTTGTTTTTTCTGGTAAATCATTCATTAAAATCTTACGCTTTTCAATGAATTTATCTAATTCGATTTTTAATCTATCCTTAGTTGTTTTAGCATCAATTACTAGATTATTAACATCCTCACGATATTTTCTATCTAGCTCCTTGATTGTTTCCTTATAATCATTTGTGATAGATTCCTGGTTAGCACATATTGCGTAGAATTCATCATAGAATGTTTGAGTAGCCTCTGCAGTTCTATTGATAATCGCATTAGACTTTTCGGTGTGATTGTTATTGTTTTTCTTAATTAAGCCATCACATTTTTTCTCTACAGCATAATAATCATTATGCTTATTTCTAATACTATTATTTAATATTCTCTTAGTCTTAGTTGATTTTGCCTTTTCAAAGCTGATAGTAGAATTATATTTTACTAATGCCTGTGCAACTCTATTCTTGTAGTTTTCCTTTAGCTCAAGTAAATCAGTTTCCTGTTCCTTATTCTCAGCTAAATAGAATGTATTAACATTTTGATATAAATCATCGATTAATCCCTTGATGATATCAAGTGAATCATTTTGCTTCTTATTAATAATAACCTCATAATTTACGGCAGAAAGCTTTGATTCCTTTTCTGAGAATAATGAATTATGAAGCTCCTTCTTAGCTTTAGCTAAAGAAGAAGAGAAGTCCTCAATTAAATTATGATATGCTAAAGCACTATAATATTGCTTACGCTTGATTTCCGCAAGCTTATTAGAATAATTAAACTCTAATTGCTTAATCTTATTTTCGTAATTATTGATTTCATTCTTTAATGGCTCCATCATCGAAATGTTATTATTAGCTTCCTCGGTGATGTTATTAATCTTATTAGTAAGAAGAGCTAAATTCTTTTTAGCAGATTGCTTATTATATAATGCAAAGTTCTTTGGATCCTTGATATATAATATTTGATTCTGAATAGTAAATATCAATGAATTATATTCATTAACCTTATTTTGGTATCCATCAAGCATAGTCTCAAGCTCACTCTTTTTATTTAGTAGCTCATCATGCTCCTTAGTATATTCAGATTCAACATTTTCATATTCTAGACTAAATTTGAATGATTCCTCAAATTGTAGTCTTTCATTTATTACATCCTTTTCAAGCTCGATAAATGAATCAGAAAGTCCATTATAATACTCTACAGCTATCTTTACTAATCTACCTATGAATGAGCTAATGATATCTAAATATTCAGGTCTAAATATAATATTAGAGAATACCTCATCTAATAATGTATTAACATTATTCTTTAGCTCAAGTATTGCATTTATATATGTAGATAATACCTGGTTAATAGATTTTAGCTCCTGATGGAATTTAATATTTAATATATTATTAAATAGCTTATCAAGCTCATATTGATTATTAATCTCAGCATTTTCAATTTCATAATTAGTATGATGGTTTTGAAGTAAATCCTTATATTCTAAACGATATATATCATTTTCAAGTATTGCCTTTTCTATAGCAATCTCTGCATACTTTAATTGCTTATATTTATAATTCTTTAGCTTGATGTTAGTAGTACTATAATTTAATAGCTCATTTTCCTTTTCAACATTAAGCTTATATTGTGCTTGATTATAATCATTTAATACTCTATTTTTTTCTATTTGAAGTAGATTATAAACAACTAAATAATTTAATCTCTTTTGATGCTTTAAATCCTCAGTTTCATGTAATAATGAATGAATCTTCTTTAAGGAATCTAAATCTATCTTTGCACACTTAATATCAGTAGATAGCTTTTCAAGCTCTATCTGATGTAGTGTATCCTTTTTAGTGAATTCCTTATCTATACCTATAGTCTTAATAGTAGAATCTAATCTAATTAAATTAGCCTTTTTATTAAACTGATATGTTAATACAGATATCTTATAGTTTAAATCATTTTCATCTAGGTTATTTAGCTCCTGATAATATTTATTATCATGTAGCTCCTTTTCATTTATTGATTTAATTGAAAATGATCTATTAAGCTCTAGTATCTTTTTACTATAGTTATTGTTTTCATTATCTATAGAGAATGATTTATTTAAATGAGCAATAGTTTTCTTTGATTGATTTCTTTCGATATTAGAGTAGGAGAAGTAGTTTTTATTGTTACGTCTAATTAATCTTTTCTTAGCCTTTTCAGCATTTCTAGAATTATAAATAGAGGTAATAGCCTTATCCTGCTCCTTATGAATATCTAGTAGTCTATATTGTAAATCCTTTTCCTCACGAGAAAGGTTTGTATTATAATCACTTTTTATTTTTGATATAGCATCATCAAGCTCAGTCATGTTCAAAACGAATTCCCTTGAAATTGATTGGCTCTCAAGCTGGTATTCATTTCTCTTTTGATCCTTTTCCTGCTGATTTACATTTTGATTATTGATATATACATTTCTTTCCTCTAATGTCTTTTGGCTTGTTTCATTAGATAGCTTTCTTATCTTATCATTTAAATCTACTGATTCCTTGTATTTTTCATCCTTATGAGCACTAATTATCTTATTAAACTCATTGATGTTATCCTCGAGTATTTTATTTTTATCATCTATCTTTTTGTTATAGCCTTCGATTATATTATTTGTTTCTGCATCATAATCAATTAAAGAGAAGGCATATTCATCATTAGCCTTCTTTAGCTTATGCTCTAGATAAGCATTATTCTTTTGAATACTATTTTGATAGGAAAGAAGAGCACTTTCTGATTGGTAATTATATCTAGTGATATTATTGCCATGCTCAAGCTCGAACATATCTATGTTTTGATCAGAGGAAATAATGAAATAGTCGATATCTATTTCATGAGCTTCCTTTTTTCTATTGTTTTCCTCTGTCATTCTCTTGATATCCTCGATTGTATTATTGTTAAACAAATAATACTTATCATTGATATCCTGTGTTTCTCTAAGCAATGAATTCTTTAGCTGATCAACGTTAGTATAATAGCCATTAATCATATTCTTAAAATCAGCCTGGTATGATACTAGTGTTTCATCTAGATGCTTAGAGGTTGTTTTTATTGAGAATGAGAAGCCATCAAATATCTCCTGTAATGCCTTTAAAAGGTTATTATCAAAGGGAGCCTTATCATCAAGCTCTAGAAATGTATTAATGAGGTTTTTAAAATCATCTGAAAATTTAGTAATATTATCATTAAATTTTGACATAATTTTCACCTCATTCCTCTCGGTATTATTATATAATTAAACAAATGAATAGTAAAGTTATTAATTCCAATTTAAGTATAAATACTTAATTTCGTTAAATATAGGAATAATCTCTTTAAAATAGGCGTTATTTATGATATTATTAATGCGGTGATTTTTATGTATGGATATATTAATGGAATAGTAACAAAAATAACTCCAAAATATATTATTTGTGAGAATAATGGTATAGGATATGAAATAATTGTTCCTAATCCATTTAGCTATAAGCTTAGCAATAATTATAAAATTTATACATATCAATACGTTAGAGAGGATATAATTGAGCTTTACGGATTTTTAGAATTTGAGGAAAAGGAATTATTCCTAAAGCTTATATCTGTTAGTGGAATAGGACCTAAGAGTGCCTTAAGCATTTTAGCTACTGGTACTGTTAGTGAAATATGTAATGCGATAGAATCAAGAAATGATGTTTATTTAAGAAAATTTCCTGGCATTGGTACTAAAGCAAGCCAGCAGATTATTCTTGATTTAGCTGGTAAGCTTTCATTTGAGGAGGGTACTAGCAGTAACACAAAGCTTGATGATGTATCAGATGCTTTAATTGCCTTAGGCTATAGTAAAAAGGAAATTACTAAGGTAATTGGTAAGCTTGATGCGAATATGGAGGAAGGGGAGCTAATTAAGGAAGCTTTAAAGAAGCTTGTTAAGGCATAGTTATGAAGGAAAGATTAGTAGATCCAGAGGTTGAGGCCTTCGATAAGGAAGAGGAGCTATCATTAAGACCTCTAAAGCTAACTGAATATATTGGCCAAAAGGAAGCTAAGGAAATGCTTGATGTTTATATTAAGGCTGCCCTAAAAAGAAATGAGTCACTTGACCATGTGCTTTTATATGGACCTCCAGGACTTGGTAAAACAACACTTGCTCAAATTATCGCAAATGAGCTTGGAGTAAACATTAAGGTTATTTCAGGACCTTCAGTTGAAAGAAGCGGTGATTTAGCTGCTGTACTTACAACATTAAATGAGGGTGATGTATTATTCATCGATGAAATACATAGATTACCTAGATATGTTGAAGAGGTATTATATAGTGCTATGGAGGACTATGTCCTTGATATTATGGTAGGAAAGGACAATCAAACTAGAAGCATTAGAGTTAATTTACCTCCATTTACCCTAGTTGGCGCTACAACACGCTTTGGTGATTTATCATCTCCGTTAAGAGATAGATTTGGTGTAGTATTAAGATTAAATTATTATACTAACGATGAATTAGCAGAAATTGTTAAAAGAACTGCCAAGGTCTATGATGCTAAAATCGAGGATGCTGCAGTATTAAATCTAGCAAGAAGAAGCCGTGGTACTCCACGTATTGCCAACAGATTATTTAGAAGAGTTAGAGATTTCGCTGATGTTATAAATGATGGTGTTATCTCAAATGATATTTGTAGTAAGGCACTTACTAAGCTTGGTATAGATGATGATGGCTTAGATTATACAGATTATAGGTATTTAAGAGCTATAGTAGAAACATTTAATGGTGGACCTGTGGGAGTAGAAAGCCTTGCCGCTACTATCTCTGAGGAGGTATCTACAATTGAGGATGTATATGAGCCATACCTACTACAGGAGGGCTATATTAAGCGTAGTAATAGAGGTAGAATTGCTACAGAAAAGGCCTACGATAAATTAAATGTGAAATATTTAAAGGGGTTGTTCTCATGATAAAAACTAGTGATTTTGATTATTATCTACCAGAGGAGCTAATCGCTCAAACACCTCTTACTAATAGAACAAATTCAAGATTACTTGTGTTAGATAGAAAAACTAAAACATATGAGGATAAGGTATTTGGTGATTTTATCGATTATTTAGATAGTAATGATGTATTAGTATTAAATGATACAAAGGTTATTCCTGCAAGGCTATATGGCCATAAGGAGGATACTAATGCATTAATTGAGGTTTTATTATTAAAGGATTTAGGAGATAATGTTTGGGAGTGCCTTGCCAAACCACAAAAGAGGGTTAAGCTTGGAACTATTATTTCCTTCGGTGATGGAAGATTAAAGGCAGAATGTATTAAGCTAATGGATATGGGTATTTGTCATTTTAAATTAATATACGATGGTATATTGGTTGAAATACTTGATGTATTAGGTGAAATGCCACTACCACCATATATCCATGAAAAGCTAAAGGATAAGGATAGATATCAAACAGTATATGCTAAAAATCCAGGATCCGCTGCCGCACCTACTGCAGGCTTACATTTCACTACTGAGCTTTTAGATAGAATAAAGGCTAAGGGTGTAGAAATTATATATGTTACATTACATGTTGGATTAGGAACATTTAGACCAGTAAATGAGGATGATTTAACTAACCATATAATGCATACAGAATATTATGAAATTAGTGAGGATGCCGCAAATAGACTTAATAAGGCAAAGGAAAGCGGTAAAAGAATTATTTCTATAGGTACAACCTCAACAAGAACACTTGAATCTAATTATGAGGAGGGTAAGGGATTTACTGCTAAATGTGATAATACAAGTATCTTCATTTATCCAGGATATAAATTTAAAGCAATCGATGCTTTAATTACTAATTTCCATTTACCTAAATCTACATTAATTATGCTTGTTTCTGCACTTGCAGGTAGAGAATTTATATTAGATGCATATAAGCATGCCGTAGAAGAAAAATATCGTTTCTTCTCATTCGGTGATGCGATGTTTATAAAATAGAAAAGGAGAGAGTTAATATGCAATTTAAGGATTACAAAGATTATTTAAATGAAAAGAACCCAAAGGTTTTAATTGATATGGGTGATTATGGCAAGATGGAGGTTGAGCTATTTCCTGAAACTGCCAAGATTACAGTTGAGAATTTTCTAAGCCTTGTTGATAAGGAATTCTATGATGGAATAATTTTCCATAGAGTTATCGAAGGCTTTATGATTCAGGGTGGTGACCCTAAGGGTATCGGAATCGGTGGTTCTGATAAGACTATTAAGGGAGAATTCCTATCTAATGGTGTAGAGAATTATTTAAAGCACTCAAGAGGAGTAATCTCTATGGCAAGAACTAATATGCCAAATAGTGCATCAAGCCAATTCTTTATTATGCATAAGGATTCTCCACATCTAGATGGTGATTATGCAGCATTTGGTGTTGTTACAAAGGGTATCGAGGTAGTTGATAAAATCGTTAAGGTTGAAACTGACCACAGAAATAAGCCACTTAACCCAGTTAGAATCGTTTCAATAAGGAGAATATAATGAAGCCAGCAGTTTGGTATGAGCTTAAGCATACATGTAAACAAACAGGTGCGAGATATGGAATCTTACATACTCCACATGGCGACTTTGAAACTCCAATATTTATGCCTGTAGGAACTAAGGCTACAGTAAAAACTCTAATTCCAAGCGAAATAAAGGAAGTATCTGATGGACTTATATTAGGCAATACCTATCATCTATGGCTTCAGCCAGGAGATGAGCTTGTTAGAGATTTCGGTGGAATAAGAGGATTTATGAACTGGGATGGTGCTCTACTTACTGATAGTGGAGGATTCCAGGTTTTCTCTTTATCTAAGATTAGAAAGATAACAGAGGAGGGAGTAGAATTCCGTCATCATAAATCTGGTGAAAAACTATTCCTATCACCCGAAAAATCAATAGAGATTCAAAACAATTTAGGTGCCGATATCATCATGTCATTCGATGAATGCCCTCCATTTGATTCAGATAGAGATTATATGCTTAAGAGTGTTGATAGAACAATTAGATGGGCAAAAAGAGGATTCGATGCTCATAAAAATCCTGAAACTCAGGCTCTATTTGGAATCGTTCAGGGTGGTGGAGATAAGGAAATCAGAAAGCACTGCCTTGATGAGTTAGAAAAAATCGGCTTCCCAGGCTATTCAATCGGTGGCTTATCCGTTGGAGAGTCAAAAAGGGAAATGTATGAAATGCTTGAATATTTAAAAACAATTATGCCAGCTGATAAGCCTAGATATTTAATGGGAGTAGGCTCACCTGATGATTTAATTGTTGGTTCAATGAATGGAATAGATATGTTTGACTGTGTATTACCATCAAGAAATGCACGTCACGGAACAGCATTCACATCTTATGGTAAGATTCAGGTAAAGAATCAAGCTTTAAGAGAGGATAAAAGCCCACTTGATCCTAAATGTGATTGTTTCGTATGTAAGACATACACTAAGGGTTATTTAAATCACCTAGTTAAGAGTGAGGAAATCCTAGGTATGAGATTATTAACATACCATAATTTATATTTTATAAAGAATTTAATGAAGAATATTAGACAGGCTATTTGTGAGGATAGACTACTAGATTTTAAGGAAGAATTCTTCAAAGAATTTGGCTATAAAAAATAATAAAAATTTTCCTTTTAATTTGAATTTGTTTGTGCTAAAATTTATGCTGAGTAAGTTTTTTTAGTTTTGGGGTGGGGATATTAATGGATATCGAAGCAATGCTTAAGCTTTTAGGCGTTAGAACTCAAAGTAAAGAATCAATTGATTTATGCTTCACTATGGATATGGAAGCCTTCAATATGATGGCTAATAGTGAAAACAGCTATGCTGATGAAAAATTTATATACGAATGTGTATATAAATTATTATTAGATGAGCTTGGCTACGAGCCTCTTAGGGAGGATCAAAAAATTAGATGCCTATCCGTGGTAAACGAAATTGATACTACCGAGGAAGACAAGGAATATCGAGATTTATACTTCACAGGGCTTGAAAGAACTTTACTAAGATATGGTAGATTTGATTTAGTTAAATTTCAAAGAATACCAATGTCTGACCATGATGGTATTGCTAAGGACGCTTATCTTTATGAGCTTCATGGAGATTACGCTACTGCGATTAGATATTATAACCTAATTGGTGAAGACAATAGATATGATATATGTTTATATAAATCGACTAGATAATTTTAAGGAGAGAGATTATGCAGGACAGTTATTATAATCATATGATTTCATCTTTATTGCCAAACTTAAAGCAGATGCTTACATTTAATGAACCAGGCACAATGGATGAATACAAGGTCATGAACGTTAAGGATTGGGACAAGCTTCAAATAATGATGGATTCACTAAAGGATTACACATTACCTAGTGGAAGAAAGAACCAATTAATGACTTATTACAGTGATGTAGTATATCCTTTACTTGCTAGTGGAAGACAAATCAAGCAGGGCTTCAAAAAATTATATGCAATCCGTGTTGATGATTTTGACTTCAGACAAATAATAGCTAAGTGTGAAGGCTACATAATGTAATAATTGAAAGAAAATATCGTTTGAACGATATTTTTTTTTGTATTATAATAATCTAAAGGTTGGTGAAAATTTTGGAAATAATTAAAACAGATAAGGCTCCTAAGGCGATAGGACCATATTCACAGGGAATAATTGCAGGTGATTTCATTTATACATCTGGACAATTAGGTATTGATCCAAAAACTGGTGAGCTAGCTAATGATATAGCATCACAGGCACATCAGGCATTCAAGAATATCGGTGAAATCCTAAAGGCTGCAGGTAGTAGCTATAGCAAGGTAGTAAAAACTACAGTATTTGTTAAAAATATTGGTGATTTTGGACTAATTAATGAAATCTACTCACAGTATTTCATTTCAAATCCTGCAAGAAGCCTAGTAGAGGTATCTAATTTACCTAAAAATGCATTGATTGAAATAGAGATAGTTTCGACACTTTAATCTATCAATTTGGAAATTATAGTAATATCATTTTGATAAATCACACAATTTCACATAATTCACATAAATTTTACACATTTTCTATTGATAAAATAAAGGTGTCTTAGAAATGTATTTGTCAAAAACTCCCTAATTGACGGATAATATTTCGAAAGAACTTATAACTCTCCCAATTGGAAAGGACCATTTAAAAGTCCTTTTCTTTTTTTTCATAATGAAAAAATATAAATTATATATTATAATTTAAATGGTGATTATTTATGCTAAGAAAAGATATCGATGAATTTATAAAAACTATTCCATCAGATGTTAATATCGTTGCTGCAACAAAATACGTTGGAGCATCTGAAATGATGGATCTATATAACCACAACATTAAGAACTTTGGAGAAAATAGAGTGGATAGCTTCCTAACTAAGTATGAGGAATTAAAGGATGCTAAGGATATAAGCTGGCATTTTATTGGACACCTACAAAGAAATAAATGTAAGGATATCATTAATAAGATAGATTATCTACATTCCTTAGATTCACTTGATTTAGCCAAAATGATAGAAAAATATAGAGATAATGAATTAAATACATTCATTGAGGTATCTATTAATTTAGAGGAAAATAAGAATGGTGTAGATTATCATAATATTTATGATTTTGTTAGTGAATTATTAAATTATAAAAAGATTAAGCTTGTAGGCTTAATGATGATGGCTATCAAAAATGATAATGACGATGATTTAGATGAGCAGTTTAATAAATTAAGAATACTAAGAGATGATTTAGAAAAGAAATTTAATATTTCTATTCCGTATTTATCTATGGGTATGAGTGATGATTATAAAATAGCTATTAAAAATGGTGCTACACATATTAGGCTTGGAAGAATTCTATGGACGAATTAATTGATTTTAAAAAGAAAATATTATCTGATATAAAAAGAGTCGAAGAGGGAAGAGTAGTATTATATGATTTCTTAGATTATAACGAGGGTAGTATTTTAGAGGATTTATGTAATAGGAATAAAATACCATTTTATAAATATGGTGGAATAATTGATTCTGATAGAAATAGATATCTATTATCATTATATGATGTAGATAATAATGATTTTAAAATCAATGTATATAGAATTGATTATAACAAGAGATATTATGAAATAGAGCATAGGCATGTACTAGGTACACTTATGGGCTTAGGTATTAAAAGAAAAACAATAGGTGATATTGTTATTAATGATAAAAAGGATATTTATTTTGCTTGTACAGAGGAAATATCTAAATTTATTATTAATGAGCTTGAGTTTATCAATAAAGCAAAGATAGAGCTAGAAAAGATAGATTATGAAATTAGAAATGTAATTAATTATGAGGAAAAGGAAATACTTACATCCTCATATAGATTAGATGGAATAATATCAGGTGTGTATAATTTATCTAGATCTAAATCCTTAGAAATGATTACATCAGGATTAGTATTTGTTAATCATGTACTAAATATGAATGTTAGCTATAATGTAAGTGAAGATGATGAAATTAATGTAAGGCATTATGGTAAATTTAAGGTTGGAAATCTTCTAGGTAATACTAGAAGTGGTAGAAATAAAATAAAGGTATTAATTAGGAGGTAGCTATGAAAATTGGAATTATTGGAGCTATGAGGCTTGAGATGGAGCTAATACTTGAAAGAATGGAAAATGTTAGGGAGGAATTCCTAATTGGCTATAGCTTTTATATCGGAAATATAAATGATAATGAAATAGTAATCTGTGAATCAGGTGTTGGTAAGGTAAATGCAGGATGCGCTGCAGCTTTATTAATTTCAGAATTTGATGTTAATTTAGTAATTAATACTGGTATTGCAGGTGGACTTCCTGGAGTAAAGCATAGAGATGTTGTTATCGCATCAGGCTTAATTTGGCATGATTTTGATATTAGAATATTTGGCTATGATTATGGGCAGGTACCACATATGCCTAAGGTATTTTTAACTAATCCAGCTATTATCGCGATGACTAAGAGTATCCTAATTAAAAATAAAATTGATTATAAGGAAGGCGTAATCGCATCTGGAGATCAGTTCGTAACAAGCCTAGAAAAGCTAGATAATATTAAGGATTCAAAGCCTATTGCCTGTGAAATGGAAGGCTGTGCAATCGCTCAGGTAGCGACTAAGGCAGGAGTAGATTTTATCGTGTTAAGATATATTTCTGATGTAGTTGGTGAGGAAAACCAAAATGAGAATTATACAGAATTTGAAGCTGAGATGGCAAAGCAATCTGCTAAAATATGTATAAGCCTAATTGAAAACATTGAGGGATAGTATGAAGTATTACGCAGTAAAGGGAATTGATTATAAAAATATATTTGAATCATGGGATGAGGCAAAAAAGATAATATCTGTTATAGATAAGCCTAAGTATAAATCATTCTCAACTAAAGAAGAGGCAGAGGCATTTTTAAATGATGTTGAGCTATCTGATAATGTTGATGAGCCTAAATGCTATATAGATG
>JAEEGL013267464.1_pt1 | contig 21162 bp, 12 predicted proteins | sample 9134231 | NCBI WGS metagenome assembly JAEEGL01 (sample SAMN16246548, study PRJNA631951) | gut metagenome | biome: gut microbiome; feature: rumen; material: fiber-attached | host: Bos | place: Iran: Karaj | collected 2018-10 | reverse complement strand
GACAGCAAATCTCGTTGAGTTCGTAGTCGAGGTTGATCTTCAACACCGACTCGCCGCACTGGCCCACCGTGATGTCCTTGACAAAGATGTTCTCGATGATGCCGCCACGGCATGAGTTGGTCTTGATGCGCAGCACACGGTCGAGGTTGGGTGAGTCCATCACACAGTCGTGGGCAAACACGTTTTTGCAGCCACCACTAATCTCCGAGCCAATGACCACACCGCCGTGCCCGTTCTTCATCTCACAGTTGCGGATGATGATGTTCTGCGAGGGCATGGCACGCTCGCGGCCATCGCGGTTACGGCCGCTCTTGATGGCAATGCAGTCATCGCCAGTGTTGAAGAAGCAGTCCTCAATGAGCACGCGGTCGCACGACTCAGGGTCGCAGCCATCACCGTTAGGACCGTCGTTGATCATCTTTACACGGCGGACGGTGATATCTTCAGACTTCAAGGGGTGGATGACCCAGAATGGAGAGCGCAGCAGCGTCACGTCCTCCATGAGGATGCGCTGGCACTGCGTGAAGTTGACAAGCTGTGGGCGCAAGCCGTCCTGCATGGTGAAGGTGCGCTCTTTAGTGGGCTGTCCCAGTGCATCGCGCATCGGCACACCGTCCTCGCCGTTAGCGAGCAGGCGGGCACGACCGCCCTTGTTCTGGGCAATGCCGCCCTCCTTGGCACCGAAGCGCCCATTGCCGCACCAGGGCCACCATGTCTCGTTCGAGCCACCACCGTCGATGGTACCCAGGCCAGTGATGGCGATGTCGGTAGCACCGAAGGCGTAGATGCAGGGCGAGAGGTTGAAGCAGTCGAGGCCTTCCCACGATGTCTCAACGATGGGGTAGAGGGCTGGTTCGAAAGCAAACTCGAGCACAGCTCCTTCCTCTACAACCAGGTTGACGTGGCTCTTCAGGGTGATGGCGCCTGTCTGGAAACGCTGGCCGGCCGGCACGATGACCTTGCCGCCGCCCTTCTTCGAGCACTTGTCAATGGCTTTCTGGATGGCTTTCTGGTTTTGGGCAGCAGTGCCGTCGGGCTTGGCGCCACACTTGGTGATGTAAAGTTCTAACTTGCCAAATGACGGCTGCTGAATGCTCTGCTCAATCTGCTTGTAAAGGGCCGAGTCCCACCCGTCGGCAAGAGCCAGTGTGGGGGCGAGCAGTGCAAGCAGCAACAGTTTAATAGTTTTCATGTGTTTGTTTTTTTAAGTTTATAATCTGCTGCAAAGTTACAAAGAATAATCGGCAATAACAAATAATTGGTATTCATTAACACGTAAACGTTTACGATTTCGTGCGCCTGATCTGCGGGAGCTAACGACACAGCTGTGAGCACAAGGCGCATTCAGCGTCCGCGCGGACGATGATTTTAGGCTCCATACCCGATTTGAAGAAAAGGGCTAACAATGGCGCAGTTTTATCAAACAAAGGCGCAGTTTTATCAAATAATGACGCAGTTTTATCAAACAATGACGCAGTTTTAACTTTATCCCGTACCTGACGACCTAAAAGACGCGCCTAAAGAACCCTTTATCCAGCAGGTTCCATTGAGAGATCTCGGACTGCAGCAACGATTAGTACCATGTTCATAACAAAAGCACCAGACTCCAACTGGCAAGGAAGTCTGGTGCTGGTATGAGTTACTCTTGAGGTGTTTGTATCAAAAAAGAGCTACGGGGCTTTGAAAAATCTGAGTAGACGGCCTTCATTCCTCGTACTCAGTGGTATCGGTGATTCCGGCGGCAGCAAGGGCTTCGCGACGCTCAATGCACGTGCCGCAACGCCCGCAATGGCGTTCACCACCCTTATAGCACGACCAAGTCTCGGCATAGTCGATGCCGAGCTGGTGGCCACGCGCAGCAATGTCGGCCTTAGTGAGGGCGGTGTAGGGTGACAGCAGGCGTATGCCGACGTAGGTACCGGCCTTGGCAGCCTGGTCAAAGGCATCGACGAACTCCGGTCGGCAGTCAGGATAGATGGTGTGGTCGCCCCCGTGGTTGGCCATCATGACAAATTGCAGGCCTCGGCTCTCAGCGAGTCCCACGGCGACACTGAGCATGATGCCGTTTCGGAAGGGCACGACGGTCGACTTCATGTTGCTGTCGGCATAGCTGCCTTCAGGAATGGCTTCGGCTCCTTCAAGCAGTGAACTGTGGAAATACTGGCCCATGAATTCGAGGGGAATGGTGATGTGCTCGATGCCGAGGCGCTCGCAGTGAAGCCGTGCAAAGGGAATCTCGCGGGCATTGTGGTTCGACCCATAGTCGAAGGAGACGGCCAATGCGATTCGGTCGCGATACTCATAGAGCATCGTGACCGAATCCATGCCGCCGCTAAGTATCAGGACAGCGTCTTTCATGTGCGAGTCTATTTAGCTGCTACACATTCAATCTCAACCAGTGCGCCCTTCGGTAGGTCGCGAACGGCGAAGGCAGAGCGGGCGGGGAATGGTGCCTGGAAGAGCTCGGCATACACCTCGTTCATGGGGCCGAAGTTGGCAATGTCGCTCAGCAGCACGGTGGTCTTCACCACGTTGGTAAGGTCTAATCCAGCCTCGTTGAGGATGGCCTTCGCGTTGAGCAGCGACTGGCGTGTCTGCTCCTTGATGCCTCCCTCGGGGAATTGTCCGGTAGCAGGGTCGATAGGTAGTTGTCCACTCAGGTAGACGAAGCCGTTAGCTTCGATGGCTTGGCTGTAGGGGCCGATGGCAGCTGGTGCCTTTGTTGTTGCGATTACTTTCATTGTCGTTAGGATGTTAAGCGTTAATCGTCTGCAAAGGTAATCATTTTTTTGCAGTTTGACCCCTCGCAGCAGTTAAAGCGAGTTAAAATCACGCAATTTGCCCAATGAGGCGCGTCAGTGTCTCCTTGGCATCGCCAAGCTCTAGGTAGACGCCCTTCTCACGGGAGTAGATGGGGTTCTCGACGCCTGCATAGCCAGGCTTGAGGTCGAAGTTGCAGACGATGACCTCAGGCGCCTTGTCGACGTTGAGCACGGGCATGCCATAGATAGGCGTGCCGACGGCGTTTCGGGCGGCAGGGTTCAGCACGTCGTTGGCACCGATGACCACAACGGCATCGACCTTTGCAAAGTCATCGTTGATGGCTTCCATCTCGAAGAGCTTCTCGTAGTCGACATCGGCTTCGGCCAGCAGCACATTCATGTGGCCAGGCATACGACCGGCGACGGGGTGGATGGCGTAGCGCACACGGGCACCACGACTTTCGAGCTTGTCGGCCAACTGGCGCACCTGATGTTGAGCCTGGGCGAGGGCCATGCCGTAGCCGGGCACGATGATGACGTCCTTGGCTTTTGACAGCACGGAGGCAGCAGTGGGCTTGTCAGCGTTCTTGCTGGCAGCGACTGACTTCTGTTGCTCAGCGGCGTCCATCTGCTGGTTGAGCACCTGCACGCGGCTCTCTAAGTTCTTGACGATGGCTTCCAGTTCTTGTATTTTCTTTTCTAAGTCCATAACGCGTTTTACTAATGCTTCGTTATCTGAATTGGGATTTGAGGGTTGCGAATTGAGGTTTGAGGGTTTCTTGGCGCCGCCTAACAGGATGCTCATGAGCGAGCGGTTCATGGCACGGCACATGATCTGGGTCAGCAGCAGGCCAGAGGCACCGACGATGCCACCGACGGCCACGAGGAACACGTCGCTGATGGCCATACCGGCAATGGCTCCTGCCACACCCGAGAGCGAGTTGAGCAGCGAGATGGTGATGGGCATGTCAGCGCCACCTACACGAACCGAGAAATAGAGTCCGAAGAAGGCAGAGGCAACGAGCGTGCCGAGCATGCAAAGCGGCATGACGGAGGCTGGTGCCCAGATGCCTGTCAGCACGAAAGCCACGGCGAGCAGCAGGAAGAGCAGGGAGACGAACGAGTGCATGGGCCATACGAGCGGCTTCTGAGGCAGCACGCGGTGCAGCTTGCCGGCAGCCACAAGGCTTCCCACCAGCGTTATCATACCCACAGCCACGGCCAGCAATGCCGTGAAACGGACGAACGGCCAATAGCCACCGGCCTCAATGGCCAGAACTTGCTCGGCACTGAAGCCGATGCCCAGTGCGGAAAGAACGCCTACCAGGGCCGAGGCACCGCCACCAAGACCGTTGAAGAGGGCTACGGTCTGCGGCATCTGAATCATCTGCACGCGACGCGCCATCTGGCTGCCTATCAGGGCGCCGATGATAATGGCCACATAGACCGTCCAAGCCGACACCACACCAGCAAAGTAGAGCGTAGCCACCACGCCGATGAGCATGGCAAATGCCGAGAGCTGATTGCCGCGGACGGCCGTCTGCACCTTGCTCATCATCGAGATGCCTGCCAGCACCATCAGGGCCAGCACGACATTAAGAATGATCTGAACAGTTGCCATACGCCTCTACTTCTTTTTCTTCTTGTTGAACATCATCAGCATGCGGTGGGTCACACCGAAGCCGCCAAACACGTTGACTGCTGCCAGAACGATGGCCAGCATGCCAACCACCTGCGACAGCCAACCGCCATCGCCAGCCAGCAGGGCGATGCCCGTAGCTGAGATGGCGCCAACGATGGTCACCCCTGACAGGGCGTTCATGCCCGACATCAGGGGCGTATGCAACAGGCTGGGTACGTTACGAATAATAACGTAGCCCAGCACTGTACAAACGATAAATACTAAAATCAGTACGACGGGGTTAATCATATCATGAAGGTTAAACCCAATTCTTACTTCTTACTTCTCACTTTCCCCATCTCCTCCCCACGGGGAGGCCGGGAGGGGTTTCACTTTACACTTCTTACAGCCCCATGGCCTCACGGGCACCCTGGTGAACCAGCTGACCATCGATGCAGACGAGGGCGCTGCGGACGATGTCGTCCTCACGATCGAGTACGAACTGGCCGTCCTTGACAAGGTACTTCACGAGGTTGTACATGTTGTTCGAGAACATCCAAGTGGAGCTGGTGGGCAGCAGGCCGGGAATGTTCTTCACACCCATCAGCGTGACACCGTACTTCTTCTCGATGCCACCCTTTGGGGTGAGTTCGCAGTTACCACCTTGGTCGATAGAGATGTCGACGATGACGGCACCCTTCTTCATGCCTTTCACCATTTCCTCGGTGATGATGATAGGAGCCACCTTGCCCGGAATCAGGGCCGAGCAGAACACGATGTCCATGTCCTGGATGGTGTGCTCCAGAGCCTCACGCTCCTGAATCAGCACGTCGGCGGGCAGACGCTTGGCATAGCCGCCCTCGGCAATAGCCAGTTCGGCGGGCACGTGCGTGTCGACCACCTTAGCGCCTAATGAGCCGGCATTCTCGCTAGCCATCGGACGGATATCGGCAGCATAGGTGATGGCACCGAGACGCTTGGCTGTAGCAAGTGCCTGCAGACCGGCAACACCCACACCAATGACCATCACCTTGGCAGGCTTGATCTGGCCAACGGCGGTGAACATCTGGGGCACGAACGTTGTCATCATGTTGGCAGCCATCAGGATGCCCTTGTAACCGGCGCAAGTCGACATCGACGTCAGGGCGTCCATATTCTGGGCACGCGAGATGCGGGGTATGCCATCGAGGGTGATGGCAGTGATGCCACGCTCCGTCATGCGGCGCACCATCTCGTGGTTGACGGGTGATGCAGGATGGATGAAGGTGATGAGCACCTGTCCCTTGTGCATCATGTCCACCTCGTGCTTGCCTTTCTGCTCGTTCATCAGTGGTTCTTTTACTTTCAGGATAAGCTCTGCACGGTCGTAGATCTCCTGCGGGTCGTCCACCAGTTTGGCACCATTCTTCAGGTAGTCCTCATCGTGATAGAGGGCACCTTCGCCAGCGTGGCGCTCAACGAGCACCTCAAAGCCATCAACTACAAACTTGCCCACGGTTTCGGGCGTTGCTGCTACACGAGCCTCGTCGTGCATAATCTCTTTGGGAATTCCGATAATCATGTTTTCAATTATTGATTTTAAAGGTTAGGTTTTCGACCGCAAAAGTACACAAATTATACACACGGCGTATCACTGTCGCCCAACATTTACGAATATTTAACGGTGAGATGCCCGTGCCTTCCGAAATAAAGTGATAACTTTGCGCCCCGTTATGAAACGCTTTGTCATCATACTCAGCATGCTGCTGACAGTGCTCACGATGCTGGCACAGTCAGACAGCACACGCGTCGCAAATAAAAAAGAGAGGAAAGTAGAGCTCGTCGGTCAGGTGCTCGACTCGTTTACAAAGGTAGCGCTGAAGGCCCACCTGACGCTGATGACCGCTGGCGACTCAGCCGTTGTCGACACTACCACCTGCTTTGTGTGGGGCAACGTCTCGTTCTTTCAGTTCAAGGTTCCCGCCCGTCAGACTAACTATATAATAAAAGGTACGTGCGAGGGCTACGAGGACGGCTACGTCAACTACTCACTGCGCCACCTTGCCCGCAACAACCAGTTCAGTCTGCCTGACCTGCTGCTGAAAAAGCGGCAGGATATCTATAAAGAGGTGGGCCTCGACGGCGTGGTCGTTACAGGCACACGGGTGAAGATTGCCTATCGTGGCGACACCATCGTCTACAATGCATCGGCCTTCAACCTGCCCGACGGATCGATGCTCGACGGACTCATCCGCCAAATGCCTGGTGCTGAGCTGAAGAAGAATGGCGACATCTATATCAACGGGCGCAAGGTGGACTATCTGCTGCTCAACGGCAAGGACTTCTTCCGTGGCCAGAACAAGGTGATGCTCGACAACCTGCCTTACTTCACCGTGAAGGAGCTGAAGGTCTACGACAAGTCGACTCGCCAGAGTGAACGCATAGGCCACGACGTGGAGCGCAAGGACTACGTGATGGACGTGATGCTCAAGCGCGACTATAACCGTGGCTTCATGGGGAATGTCGAAGCCGGCGCAGGTACCAACGACCGTTACATGGGACGACTCTTCTCGCTCTACTACGACGATCACACACGCTTGTCGCTCTTTGGCAATGCCAACAATGTCAACGAGGACCGTGAGCCCGGCGGCGATGGCGAGTGGACGCCTGCTGAGATGCCGCAAGGACTGCGCGCAACGAAGATGACAGGCCTCCACTTCAGTAGCGAGGACAAGGACAAACGATGGGAGGAACGGCTTGACGCCACGCTGACGTGGAGCGATGCCGAGAACGAGAACCGCACGGCCACAGAGACCTTTGCTGCCGATGGCAACATCTTCGGCGCCTCGCAGTCGTTGAGCCGACAGAAGGACTTCCGTTTCTCGGCGAACAACGACTTCAGTATTAAGAAGCTGGGGCTTAACGCCAATGTAGGCATCAACCTCGCCGATGGTCATCGCGACAGCCATCAGGGTGATTCCACGCTGCGCGATGTGCTCATCAACCAGTCGGTCAATCTTGGACACGACAACTACCGCATGCTCAACCTCAGCAGCTATCTCTGGTGGTTCAAGAAGTTCGAGTGGGGCGATTTTGTCAGTCTCACCTTCAATGCGTCGTACAACCGCCAGAAGCCCAACGAGCGCTTCTCGATACAGGACACCCATTACGGCAATGCCAACACTGGCGACGACTTTCGCCACTACTACACCGATGTCCACGAGCAGGGCTACAACTACTCGCTTGCGGCTAACTACACCTACCAGTTGCCGCGTAACTGGTACATCAATGCAAAGATGGGCTACGACCAGCAGTTCCAGTCGGTGTATAACGACTACTACCGACTCGACTGGCTCTATAGGAATAATGGTAATCCCGCCCCTCAGTCCTCAACGCTCAGTTCTCAACTCACCGTGCTCCCTTCTACTCGTGAGGCGCTGCTCAGTTGCCTCGACACGGAGAACACCGACGACTATCAGCTGCTCACGCGTGGATTTAAGCCGGATATTAGCTTGTCGCATACGACCGATAACGGCTTTTTCCATGTGAATTTCCCCTTGAACTTTATGCGTCAGCGCCTCCACTATACTGACGACACCATCGACACGCTGGCACACCGGCACTACACCACCTTCACACCGAATTTCACATTTGCGCAGTGGGGGCGCAACTACCGCTCTGTGAATTACACAATGAGCGTCAGCCAGCCCGACTTCCAAGACCTGATGCCTATCGACGATGCCACGAATCCGCTGGCCTACCGTGTGAACAACCCCGACCTGAAGGCACGCATCGACCATCACTTCAGTGCCAACAGCAATTGGACGAACGACTCGCTGAAGCGTACCATCGGCGTCAATCTGGAAGCCACCATCACGCAGCGGGCGTGGGGTACGCGCACCACCTACTCTCCTGAGACAGGTGCCTATTCGTATCTGACCGACAATATCAATGGCAATTGGAGCGTCACGTTAGGCGGCAACTACACACAGCCCATCGACCGCAAGCGCCTGCTGACCATTGAGCAGCGACCCGGCGCCTCTTACATCCACAGCGTCGACTTCGCCATCGACTACGGACATGAAGGTGAGACACCCGAGGGCAATACGCGCTCTGCTGTCAACACGCTCACACTCAACGACCATCTCGGGCTACAATTCCAGCGCGATGATTTTACAGCAGGCATTAGTGGTAACGTGGCGTATCGACGCTCCACCAGTAGTCGCACCGACTTCCAGCGCATCAATGCCTTTGACTTCGACTATGGAATGACGCTCAACTGCACAGTACCTTGGATTCGTTTCACGCTGAGCACCGACCTGCGCATGTTCTCGCGCCGTGGTTACTACAGCGCACTGATGAACGACAACCATTTGGTGTGGAATGCACAGTTGTCGCGCTCGTTCCTGAAGGGACGTCTCACGGCAAAGTTGCAGGCTTTCGACTTGCTCCACCAGCTGTCGAACACGCAGTATATCGTCAATGCACAGGGACGTACGGAGACGTGGAACAACTGTATTCCACGCTACGCCCTGCTTACGCTCACCTATAAGTTAACACCCAAGCCTAAAAAGTCGTGATACAGAAGAAGAATGTTGCCGTGCTCGGCATGATGTGTGCTGGTTGTGCAGCCAATGTGGAGCGCCGACTGAACAGCGTTGAGGGCGTGCAGCAGGCTGTTGTAAACTTGCCCACGCGTACGGTCCTTGTCAACTACGACACTGACCGTGTCACCTTGGAGCAGATGCAACAGCAGTTGGCACAGATTGGTTACGACATGGTCATCGAGGAGGATCGCAACGTGGAGGCCATCGAGCGGCGCGCCTACACCACACTGCGTCGCAAGGTGTTGCTGTCGTGGCTCTTCGCGATTCTTTGTATGGTTGTCTCGATGGACATGTTTGGTCTATCGTCGTATCCCGACGGCACACGCAACCAGCTCTGCCTTATCATCGCCCTGCTGAACCTGATATACTGCGGACGTCAGTTCTACGTCACGGCTTGGCGGCAGCTGTGTCACGCCTCGGCCAACATGGACACGCTGGTTGCTCTCAGCACTGCCATCTCGTTCCTCTTCAGCGTCTTTAACACGTTTTGGGGCGACCAGTTCTGGGGCAGTCGTGGCATTGCGAACCACACCTACTACGACGCCTCAGTCATGATTATCACTTTCGTGCTGACGGGCCGCCTCCTCGAGGAGCGCGCCAAGCAGAGCACGGCCTCCAGCATTCGCTCGCTTATGGGCCTTCAGCCAAAGACGGCACACCTGGTGAACACACTCTCATCGCCTACGCAATCCGCTGATGCCGAGGTCACCGACATCCCCATTTCTGCCGTACAAAAGGGCGACCTGCTTGAAGTGCGACCCGGCGAAAAGATTCCCGTCGATGGCCGTATCAGTTCTGTATGTCGTCGTATCACGACGACAACCCCTGTCACCTCCCTCCCACTCGTCGACGAGAGCATGATGACGGGCGAAGCCACTCCCGTTGAAAAGCACGAAGGCAACCACTTACTCGCCGGCACCATCGTCAAGAGTGGCACACTGCGCATGAAGGCCGAGGCTGTAGGCCAGCAGACCGTCCTTGCCAACATGATTCGCATGGTGCAGGAGGCGCAGGGCTCAAAGGCGCCCGTTCAGCGCGTTGTCGATCGCATCGCCCTCGTCTTTGTGCCTGCTGTTGTGGCTATTGCCCTGCTCACGCTTGCCCTCTGGCTGCTCATTGGCGGCATGCAATACCTGCCACACGCCATTCTCTCGGCCGTCTCTGTGCTCGTTATTGCCTGTCCCTGTGCGATGGGACTTGCCACACCCACCGCCCTGATGGTGGGTATTGGGAAAGGTGCCAAAAAGCAAATCCTCATCAAGGACGCCACCGCTCTGGAGCAGCTACGGCGTGTCAGCGCAATGGTCGTCGACAAGACGGGAACCCTCACACAGCCCCTCGATGGCCTGTCCGGTCTGTCGTCGTATCACGACGACAGACACGAGCAGCTGAAGCCTCATGTCGAAGAAGCCATCAGCACCCTCCGCCAGCAGAACGTCGATATCCATCTCATGAGTGGCGACTGTGAAGCGCGCGTCAGCCGTTGTGCCAGTGAGGCAGGCATTGACCATTACCAGTCGCAGGTGATGCCACAGGACAAGGAGAACCTTGTGCGGCGTCTACAGCAAGAAGGACACACCGTGGCCATGGTGGGCGACGGCATCAACGATGCGCAAGCCCTCGCCCTCGCTGATGTCAGCATTGCCATGGGGCGTGGCACTGACGTTGCCATGGATGTTGCCCAAGTGACGCTGATGACTGACGACCTGCGACGCATCCCCGAGGCCATCCGCCTGTCGCGACAGACGGTGACCACCATCCACCAGAACCTCTTCTGGGCCTTTATATATAATATGGTGTGCATCCCACTGGCAGCCGGACTGCCTTTCGCATTCGGCTTCACGTGGCAGATCACGCCCGTGTGGGCATCGGCACTGATGGCATTCTCGAGCGTCAGCGTTGTGCTTAACAGCCTGCGCTTGAAGCTGGCCGATTAACTTTTTTGCCGTCTTGCTTGCATAATTCCGTTTTTCTTTGTACTTTTGCACCGAAATAACGATTAACACTTATACTCATGAACCTGAGCAAACTACTAACTTCAGCCCTCATGGCCTGCATTTGCAGTGTAGGCGCAGAGGCACAGACCTATTACGACATTACTGCCGAGTACCTACGAAACACGGCTTTCGACTCTGGTTTCGACTATCCCATCACGGCTGATGGAGATACCAAAAACGTGGAAAACCCACTTGAAGGATGGACAAAACTTAGTTCAACATTTGCATTGTTGGCAACCTTCCAGTATGGCACTGGCCAGACGTTCTTGGGCTATCAGCCGCCCGCCACAGGTTTCGATGGCACGGCCAATGGTGGTGCTTTGATGTTCTATGCTGGTGGGCGCATACGTTACTATCAGGAGATAAAGCTCCCAGCGGGTAACTACCGCATTGTTACTGCCTGGTATAACTGTAACAGCAAAGCCGCCGCGGGTAGCTGCCTCACCGGATGGATTACGGGCACAACAAGTTCATCGCTGACCTACGCCTCGACATTGACCAACTTCCCCTCAGGACAATGGGTCGTCGACACGGTCAGCTTCACGCTGACGGCTTCCACCCAAGGGCGTATTCAGCTGGGGTTCAGAGGTAGTATTCCTGATTCAACCTCTGCCGTTCCTGCTGTTGACTTCATCCGCCTGCTGCGCGACACGCCCATTGGCGATCAGGACTTCAGCGGCGATGAGCCCCGCGTGACGACCGACAAGCGCTTTGCACGCGGTGCCACGATGGCCTTCGGACGCATGACGGCAACCATCGGCGACGGTACCATCAGCGAGCGCGGCTTCTGCTGGAGCGAGCAGCCAGAGCCCACCATCAACGACTTTACGACGACCGAGATGCTGAGCAACGGCGCCTACTGGCTTCGTGACCTGAAACCTGCCACTAAGTACTACATGCGAGCCTATGCCAAGACCGAAGGGCGCCGTGTGGGCTATGGCGAGGTCATCAAGTTCTATACCATTCCCGAAGGACAGATAGGCTTCTCAATGCGCACTAGCGGCGACGAGAACTCCGAACGCATCAGGAAGGCTGCACAGACAGCCGTTGACTGGTGGAACGCTCTCACGGAGATGAAGGGCTTCAATACCAGCATTGGCTATAATGCTGGCGTCCCCACTGCCGAGTGCTCCTACGGCGGCTGGATGAGTGTAGGCTCGAACACCAGTTACCAGCGTCCCGGTACCATCATGCATGAGATGCTCCATGGTGTCGGTGTCATCCCATGGGCCGACACGGAGTGGAGCCGTCACAACCTGCGTTCTGGCGTCAATGGCGATGGCTTTGGCACGGGACTTTGGCTCGGCGACCGCGTGACGGAAGTGCTGCGCTTTTGGGATAACAACTCCACGTCACAGCTCAATGGTGACTACCAGCACATGTGGCCCTACGGCATCAACGGAGCCAGCGAGGATAATGGCTCTAACGAGCTTTACATCGGCAACGGCCTAGTATGTCAGGCACTTGGTGAGGATGGCCTTCAGCATACAAGTCAGCTTTATGCAGAGCCTTATTATGCGTTCGATCAGGAGGACGATGTAAAGTACTACCTCAAGAACGAGGACGCTGACCGCGGACTCTACACCGCCTATCTCATACCCACGGCTACGGGCACGCTGCAGTGGCGTGACATGACTGCCAGCGAGGCTGCTGCCAACGACAGCGCTGCCTGGTACGTCACCTTCACACCCTCCAACCAGTATTACCAGTTGCGTAATGCAGCCACTGGCCAGTACCTGACCTATGCCACCAACGGTTTCCGTACTGCTACGCGCTCGACACTCACGGCCAACGACAACTTCCACCTGATGCGCAGCCGTGTTGACGTGGCTACAGGCAATGCCTCAGGCCCCGTCATTCCTGCCGACAACACCCGTCGTGCCTACTGGCTGATTCATCCAACCAACAACTGGACACCGGCATGTCTTCAGGCAAACGCCAATGGACAGGTGGGCAGTGCCACCTTCAACATTGCCAATTCGGCTACCACGCAGCGCTGGCTCATCCTCAGCGAGCGTGAGATGTTCGTACAAGAGCAGAATGCTGTCAGCACTCTACAGAAGCAGATGGCCGACCTCCTCGCTCCCATCAAGGCCCTCTTGCGGGTGCCACACGTGGAACTGGCTACTGGCATCGACGACACCTTTGCTGCGCGCCTTGCCGACTTTGAGCAGCGCTTGGTCAGCAGCACCTCGCCATCAGCACTCCTTGCCATCGAGACCGAGGCACGTCAGGCTGCCTATGAGTTTCTCTGCGATGCCAAGCCCACCGACGATACGAATCCTTTCGACCTGACCTATCTCATCAAGAATCCGGGCATGGATTCCACGGAGGGATGGACGGGCTCACCTTCGCTCAGCTACAGCTGTGCCGAGTTCTACCAGAAGACTTTCAACTTCAACCAGACCATCAGCCAGCTGCCTGCAGGTAACTACCGCTTCCTGGCACAGGGCTTCCAGCGTCCTGGTCAGTCGGCTGATGCTTATAACGACTATGTGGCTGGCAACAACAACGTTACCGCTTCTCTCTATGCAGGTGACGACAGTCAGCTGCTGGCGCATATCGCTTCCGAAGCACGTTCAACAAAGTTAGGAGGCAACGAGGCTACTGTCGGTGGCAACAAGTACATTCCTTCGAACATGGAGGCCGCCAGCAAGTACTTCGCTAAAGGACTCTACCAGAACGTCGTGACGACCACTGTTGCCGATGCCTCTCCTGCAGGCAACACGCTCCGCGTCGGCATCCGCTCCACCTCCATGCCTTCCTACTACTGGGCTATCTTCGACAACTTCCGCCTCCAGTACCTTGGACGCACCATCCCCGGCGATGTGAACAACGACGGACAGGTGGGCATTGGCGACATCGTCGCGATTACCAACGTCATGGCTGGCACCATTACCGACGAAGCAACCATTGCTACTGCTGATGTCAACAACGACAATGAAGTGGGCATCGGCGACATCGTCGCCATCACGAACATCATGGCGGGGATAGCGAATTAACCCCAGATCCGTCAATAAAACGATATCCGTAAAAGACCTCCCCTAAGCCCTCCTCGAGGAAGGCTTAGGGGAGGTCTCTTGTGCTAACGACCGATTCGGGATAAACTGAAGCACCTAAGTCCCCACTAGTGAACTACTTCCGTTTCAAACGTAGCACCTTGGGCAGGCGTTGCCACTTTCCGTTGCGAGGCACTTTGATGGTGCTCCCTTCAAGTTGACGCAGCGTATAGATGGAGTCGCCCTCGAAGGTGAGTTGCGCCATGAGGTCTTCGCTACCGTAGTCGTTCACCATTTCGAGATGTGCGTTGCGTGCATCATCGATGGTTGCTGCGGTGATAAGCCAGCAAAAGGTAGTCTTCTCACGTTGCAGGTAGCCGGGCAGTGCACCGTAGAGTTCCTGGCCTGGCACGGTGATATCCTGCTTGTAGAGGTCCATTCTAATGAACACCTCGTATTCGCTATTGTAGAGATAGCCTTTGAAGGTCGTGCTGTCGTTGACGTCTTGTGCTGAAAGCGTGGTGGCCATCAACAGGGTTGTTATGGCAGTCAGAAGTGTCTTGCGTGTCATGCTGTTCATTTTGTCTGTTTGGGTCGGAAATAGCTAAAAAATTGATTTTCTGATGCAAAGTTAGTAAATTAAAATCAATAAATTGATGGTAGTGTTGAAAAAGATAGGGAAAAGTTGCAGCTTTTTGAGAAATTTTAAGTAACTTTGCAGCCGTTTTATAAAACAAATGATGAAAAAAGAGCTTTTGATGCCCGATTTGGTCTTTGAGTCGAGCTGGGAGGTATGCAACAAAGTAGGTGGTATTTACACCGTTCTCTCTTCACGCGCAAAGACTTTGCAGGATGTACTTCACGATAGAATTATATTTATCGGACCAGACGTGTGGACTGACCATGAGAGCCCCTATTTCCGTGAAGACAAGGCGCTGATGGCCGAATGGCAGTGGGAGGCTCACGAACAGGACCTCAAAGTGAGGGTAGGCCGATGGACCATTCCCGGTGAACCTATCGCTGTGCTCGTCGACTTTCAGCCCTTCTTCGAACAAAAGGACAAGATTTACACCCGCCTGTGGGAGCGCTATCAGGTGGACTCATTGCACGCCTATGGCGACTACGACGAGGCTTCGATGTTCTCGTATGCTGCCGGCAGGGTGGTGGAGAGCCTGTATACGTTCAACGTTCAGCATTCAGCATTCAACGACACCCCCCGCGTGGTCTACCACGCCAACGAGTGGATGTGCGGCCTGGGAGCACTCTACATCAACGATCATGTGCCTCAGATTGGCACCATCTTCACCACACATGCCACGAGCATCGGCCGTTCCATTGCAGGCAACCAGAAGCCGCTCTACGACTACCTGTTTGCCTATAACGGTGACCAGATGGCCGACGAGCTGAACATGCAGTCAAAACACTCCATTGAGAAGCAGACGGCCCATCATGTCGATAGCTTCACTACGGTCAGCGACATCACCGCCAACGAGTGCCTTGAGTTGCTCGATCGAAAAGTGGACGTGGTGCTTCCTAACGGCTTCGATGACAGCTTCGTACCAAAGGGCCCTTCGTTCGGTAAGAAGCGCCGTGAGGCACGTCGTCGGATGCTCCAGGTGGCCAATGCCCTATTGGGCGAAAACCTTGACGACGACACGCTCATCGTCTCGACCAGCGGGCGTTACGAGTTCCGCAACAAAGGCATCGACGTCTTCGTAGAGGCCATGAACCGCCTGCTGCGCGATCGCGACCTAAAGAAGAAGGTCGTGGCATTCATCGATGTTCCCGGTTGGGTAGGGGAACCCCGCAAGGATTTGCAGGAGAGGCTCAGTGCCCCCGTTTCGGACACCGAAACCGTTGAAGCCGAAGGGGAGGCTCCTGGTGGCTTGGAAGTTCCCATGATTACCCACTGGCTGCATAACATGGGGCACGACAATGTGCTGAACATGCTCAAATATTACGACATGCACAACCGCCCGGAAGACCCTGTGAAGGTGATTTTCCTGCCCTGCTACCTTGATGGCAACGACGGTATTCTCAACCTGACTTACTACGACGTGGTGCTCGGTAACGACCTGTGCATCTACCCCTCCTACTATGAGCCGTGGGGCTACACGCCGTTAGAGGCCATAGCCTTCCACGTTCCTTGCATCACCACCGACTTGGCAGGCTTTGGATTATGGGTAAACAAAACGTTGGGACACAACGGAGAAATTACTGATGGCGTGAAGGTTATACACCGTACAGACTATAACTACTCCGAAGTGGCCGACATCATTAAGGACACAGTTGCAGAGTTCTCGGCCATGACGCCCAAGCAGGTTGAAGACTGCCGAAAGAAGGCACACCAACTTTCGAAAAAGGCCCTATGGAGTGAATTTATCAAGTACTACTACGAGGCTTATGACATTGCGCTGCGCAAAGCGCTGGCGCGTTCAGGTAACAACTCCAAAGCGAGCAATCCGCAGTGATTGCTGTTGGCCGCTCGCGGATTTAAACAATGCACAAAGATCATTACAACAAATAAACTAAGGTAAAAGATTATGAAGATTAAGTCTGACTATTCGAACACTCCACAGTGGAGAGAATTGAATGTGAAGTCGGGGCTGCCCGAAGAGCTGAAGTGTCTCGATGAGATAGCCCACAACCTGTGGTGGGTGTGGAACTACCAGGCTCGCGACCTGTTCCGTGACCTCGACCCTGAGCTGTACTCACAGGTGAAGCACAACCCCGTGATGCTCATCGAGCGCCTGAGCTTTGACCGTAAGGAAGAGATCGTCAACGACAAGGTGCTGATGAAGCGCATCAAGAGCGTCTATCAGCTGTTCCGTGACTATATGGACGTGAAGCCCGACCGCAACCGCCCCTCGGTGGCTTACTTCTCGATGGAGTACGGTATGCACTCGGCCCTGAAGATCTACTCTGGTGGTCTGGGCATGCTTGCCGGCGACTATCTCAAGGAGGCCAGCGACTCGAACGTCGACATGTGCGCCGTCGGATTCCTTTATCGCTTTGGTTATTTCACGCAGTCGCTGTCGATGGACGGCCAGCAGATTGCTAAGTACGAGGCCCAGAACTTCACCCACCTGCCTATTGAGCGCCAGCTCGACAAGGATGGTCAGCCGATGGTTGTCGATGTGCCTTACCTTAATTATACGGTACACGCCTACATCTGGCGCGTCAATGTTGGTCGCATCAAGCTCTACCTGCTTGATACCGACAACGAGATGAACTCCGAGTTCGACCGCAGCATCACCCACTCACTCTATGGCGGTGACTGGGAGAACCGTCTGAAGCAGGAGATCCTGCTTGGCATCGGCGGCATGCTGACGCTGAAGAAGCTCGGCATCAAGAAAGAGATTTACCACTGCAACGAGGGTCACGCCGCACTGCTCAACCTGCAGCGCCTCTGCGACTATATCGAGGAGGAACACCTCTCATTCAACCAGGCTATGGAGCTGGTGCGCGCCAGCGGTCTTTACACCGTTCATACGCCCGTTCCCGCCGGTCACGACTACTTTGACGAGGGTCTCTTTGGCAAGTACATGGGTGGCTATCCGCAGCGTTTGGGTATCAGCTGGGACGAGTTCATCGGCATGGGCCGTACGAACCCTGACGACAAGAGCGAGAAGTTCTGCATGTCGACCTTCGCCTGCAACACCTGCCAGGAGGTCAACGGCGTCAGCAAGCTCCACGGATGGGTCAGCCAGAAGATGTTCGCAAATATCTGGAAAGGCTACTTCCCCGAGGAGAACCACGTGGGCTATGTCACCAACGGAGTACACTTCCCCACATGGTCGGCCACGGAGTGGCGTAAGCTCTATGCCAAGTACTTCGACGACTCGTTCATGAGCGACCAGTCAAACCAGTCCATCTGGGAGGCCATCTACAAAGTGCCCGATGAGGAAATCTGGGCTACGCGCATGGCTCTGAAGAACAAGCTGGTGGACTACATCAAGGAGCAGTTCCGCGACACGTGGCTGCGCAATCAGGGTGACCCCTCACGTGTGCTGTCACTGCTCGACCGCATCACGCCCAACGCCCTTATCATCGGCTTCTGCCGTCGCTTCGCCACCTATAAGCGTGCCCACCTGCTGTTCACCGACCTTGATCGTCTGGCTCGCATCGTCAACAATCCCGAGCGCCCCGTGCAGTTCCTCTTCGCCGGTAAGGCACATCCTGCCGACGGCGCCGGCCAGGGTCTCATCAAGCGCATCTACGAGATTTCGCAGCGTCCAGAGTTCCTTGGCAAGATCATCTTCCTTGAGGACTACGACTTCCTGCTCGCTCGCAGACTCGTCAGTGGTGTGGACATCTGGATGAACACCCCCACACGTCCCCTCGAGGCCAGTGGTACCAGCGGCGAGAAAGCCGAGATGAACGGCGTCGTGAACCTCTCCGTCAAGGACGGTTGGTGGCTGGAAGGCTATCGCGAGGGTGCCGGATGGGCACTCACCGAGAAGCGCACCTACGACAACCAGGCCTATCAGGACCAGCTCGATGCAGCTACCATCTACTCGCTGCTCGAGAACGAGATTGTGCCCCTCTACTATAATAAGAATAAGAAGGGCCTGTCGGAAGGCTGGATCAAAGTCATCAAGAACTCCATCGCACAGATTGCACCTCACTACACCATGAAGCGACAGCTCGACGACTACTATTCGAAGTTCTACGAGAAGGAGGCACGTCGCTTCCACGAGATTGCTCGCAACGACTACCGCATCGCCAAGGACATCGCCCTGTGGAAGGAGACCGTCGCTGAGCGCTGGGATGGCATCCACGTGGTGAAGGCTGAGTGGACCGTACCCCCGACAGGCATGGAGACCGGACGTAAATACACCATCCGCTATGTCATCGACGAGCAGGGCCTCGACGATGCCGTGGGACTTGAGTTCATCAACATCAACGCCAACGAGAAGGGCGAAGACCGCATCTGCACTGTCGTTCCCCTGAAGATGGTAAGCCACGAGGGCAACAACTACACCTTCGAGGCCGTCCTCGACCCCAACCGTGCTGGTGAGTACAGGTCGGCTGTGCGCATGTTCCCGAAGAACGCACTGCTGCCTCACCGTCAGGACTTCGCCTACGTGAAGTGGTTCGAACTGCCTAACATGTAATTGTGGGCAACGTCACGCGTAACACCGTGTAGAGCCACGTAACACCGTGACTCATCAACGTAAGTATGCCGTTTTCACCACCAAAGTGCCATACTTTGGGGTGCAAAATGGCATACTTACGTATCGTAAATGCCATACTTTTGGGTGCAAAATGCGGCACTTTCGGGTGCTAAATGCGGCACTTTCACTGCTAAACACCGCACTTTTCACTGCAAAACACGGCACTTTCGCTGCAAAATGCCATACTTTTCACTGCAAATACGGCATTTTCGCTGCAAAACACGGCATTTTCTGCGCCCAAACCCGCACTTTTTGCGCCCACCCCTGCACGATTTGTTGCAGAAAATCGCGTTTTCGGCGCAGAAAAACGCATTTTTGTGCACAAAATGGGGCCCATTTTACATGAAAAGCGGTACTTTTTGGGGCTAAATGTCATGTTTTTGACGCTAAATGTCATACTTTTGAGTGCTCAGTGTGTTGTTTGCGATGACATTTTTAGAGTGGTGACGTATGGTGCGCTTACGAGTACTAAGTGTCATATTCACAGCTGGTTAGATTGTTGTTTGTAATGCGGAATCGGATTTCTTTCGAGTGTCTACTTTGCCACTTATGAAGGATATGAAGGATAGAATACTAACTTACTTATAAGGAAAACATTTACCTGTGGGGGTAAATAATTTCTATAAGGAAAGTTGCTATTTTATCCTTCATATCCTTCATATCCTTCATAGCTTCTTAACCTGAAAATGTCCCAACGTCCCATCGTCCCATCGTCCCATTAAGCAGGTGGCAATAGGAGAATATAGAAGATTTTATGGTTACTATATATATAATATATAATTATATATTATATATATAGTAAAATTCAATCCTCCCTTTTTTCCGTATTGTGAAAGACCTTAATGGGACGATGGGACGTTGGGACGTGTGACGCTTTATTGTTCAACAAAGCCTAATGCCCCTCAGCCAATGTCCACCACAAATGTCCACCACCAATGTTCACCACAATGTCCACCGCCGATGTTCACCACCAATGCATGCCGCCGATGTTGGCGCGGATGTTGGCCGTGGATGTTGGCCGTGGATGTTGGCCGTGGATGTTGGCCGCGAATGTTGGCCGCGGATGTAGGGGCAGGCCTTGTGCCAGCCCGATGGCCCCTTAGGGCCACTGTTCGCGGAAATGCCCGCCGCCAATGTGTGCCGCGGATGTTGGCCGCGGATGTTGGCCGCCAATGTAGGGGCAGGCCCCGTGCCAGCCCGTTGGCCCGAAGAGCCAGTGTGCCTTTTATTTTTAAGACAACCCACACAACCTGAACAACTTCTTAGGAACCTAAAACAGGGACAACATCCTGGGCGCAGCGCCCATCCGCAACAACGTGGCGGAGGTACACTGTCCAGACAACCCATACTGGTGGCATCGCCTGTAACCTGACACTGGCCCTTACGGGCCAACGGGCTGGCACAAGGCCTGCCCCTACACTGGCGGCCTACACCGGCACCTGACACTGCCCCCGCCACCGGCGGCCTAAAAAATCCCTCCTCCCCTTGCACATCTCGCAAAATCTTCGTACCTTTGCATCCGGAACTTATAATATTTCAATCATGAATAATCTATCCCCCCTCCCCCTGCTGCTCACCCTGCTCCTAAGCATGGTCGGCGCAAAGGCGTATGCCCACGACATCGAAGTCCCTAATGCCGACGGCGTCACCATCTATTATGTTTGGACGAATAACAAAACGGAACTGGCAGTCAGTTATCGCGGCGATAATGATTACAGCTACCCAAATGAGTACAGCTATAACGTGGTCATTCCCGACTCGGTGACATATAATGGCACGACTTACTCCGTGATGAGCATCGGAGAAAGTGCTTTCTCTGGTTGCAGCGGCCTTGCCTCCGTCACCATCCCCAACTCCGTGACGAGCATCGGATGGGGTGCTTTCGCAGGCTGTATTTAGAGACCTCTAAACAACCACAAACAATGAAAAACACATAGAGATAAACCTCTGTATATCAACTACTTTTAGATTTTAACACTTCGAACTTGCTTTTTGGTGGTTCTCAAAAATCCGCTTACCT
>JAEEGL014090151.1_pt1 | contig 21163 bp, 14 predicted proteins | sample 9134231 | NCBI WGS metagenome assembly JAEEGL01 (sample SAMN16246548, study PRJNA631951) | gut metagenome | biome: gut microbiome; feature: rumen; material: fiber-attached | host: Bos | place: Iran: Karaj | collected 2018-10 | reverse complement strand
GCGAATGTGTGCAAGAACGAAAAAGACAAGCTTGTGGATAAGAAGAATAAGGTAACTGTCGAGCTTGTGGAAAAGGACGGAAAATACACTCTCAAGACAAATGTGTATTCCTTCCTGAAAGGCTTTAATGTAGGCATGATCGACAGCGATATCCTCGGCTGCGCATTTGAGCCCGAGCAGCGCTTCGAGTCTCCCGACGGAAGCACCATCACTTTCAATTCAGACTTCCTCGGTAACCACAGGGATCTTACCGTTATCCCGGGGCCTTTTGCGAATGAAAAAACCGCAAAAAAAGTGCTCTGGAGCTAAGCTGTATGATCAGACAAATAACACCTATTTGTTCCCTATAAAGCAGATAAAAGCAGAGGACAGCTGCCCTCTGCTTTTGCATATCTGTTTCTATCCGCTATTATGCACATTCTGTTTTCCACAGGGACCGGATCATCCGCATCGGCTCTCATGGCAGGAAAAATATATGATCTGATAATCCCGGGATATTTTATCCAGAAACTCCATTGCGCCTTCAAGCCGTTTTTCATCAAGATTTACAAAGGGATCATCAAAGATAAGGAAAGGCTTTTCCATATCATACATTGCATCTACCATGGCCATCCGCCTGCACAGACCGACCAGATCCTGATAACCCTCGCTGAGTGCCCTGATATCGTGGGTCGATCCGGCCTCCCTCAGCAAAATGTTCAGATTGGCATCAAGCTCGTATTTCTCGGAGCTGTCGGTAATAAGATCATGATACTTATCAAAGGATTCCTTGATCTCATCCATATACTTGGACGAAAAGCTCTCCTTTGCCCTCTCCAGGAACCCTGCTGCCTTCAGGGCAATGTCATATTTATGCTTTAAAGCAGCCCGTTCCTCTTCCTGTCTTTGGAGTTCCTCGGCATCATCATCCATTACAGCCTGCTTTTCTATGGCTGTATTGTAATCGCTCTCCTGCTGTTTCAGAGCTCTTCTGTTATTATCGATCTCCTCTTTTATCTGTTTTGCCTCACTGTTCAGAGCTTCCAGCGACAGAGTATCCTCAAGATCAACATTGCCCAGCTGCGAGACATCATGGTCTCTTTCATAATCCTCTTTTCTTAAAACAGCTTCGTCCAGCTCTCTTTTCAGCTTTTCAGCCTCCCTCACGCTGTCTCTGAGCCTTCCGAGAGCCTGCAGAGGAGCTCGGGGACGGTCCATCCCATAGCTGTCAAAAAACTCATCACAGGATTCACCGGCCCGGGCTATATACTCTTCATCTTCCTCTATAGCCCGCATCATCTCATCATACTCGTAAACGTCATCATCATTGGATGCCGGCTTCCTGCTTCCCATAATCAGAGAGAGCAGGATCGTGATAAGCCCCGCAGCCCCGAGGGCTATGGCAACGATCATATTTGAGAGCACGAACCAGACAGCTGCGGCTGCCCCGATCAGCAACACTCCCATAATGATCCCTATGAGTTTTCCTCGCTTTGCGCCGGCACTCTTTAGCGTCTTTGAATCTATTACAGTCCCCAGCGCACGGGCCGCCGCCTTGTTGGCGGGAAGAGCATCCTTTCTTCTCTGTGCGCTTTCAAGGTTCTGAACCACTTCGTCTATCTCTGAGATCTGCGGTACTCTTCCGGGAAATACCGACATTTCCTCTTCATATTTTTTTCTTACGCTCTCTTCGGCCTTAACTAAGCCTTCATACTTCTGCGCCTCGAGCTGTCTGTCCTTTTGAGCGCTGAGGGTTTCGGCTTTTTTCTGTAACTTAGCATACTTTTCTTCGCCCTCTGCACACTTTTCTTTCAGTGCCCTGATAGACACGGAAAGCTCTGCGATCCTGTGGGCGATATCATCTCTTCCCCTTATTTTCTCGCGCAGGGCTGCTACGGATGAAGCAAGCTTATTCAGCTTTCCGGTTGCTCTGTCGGGAGTGTTGGCATTTAAATACTTTTCAATATTTCCTTTTACTTTATCATAATCACCCATATCGGCAGTCTCGTCCGAGACATCACCGATCTTGGCCCGGATTCCCACTGTAGCCGTCGTTTGGCAGTCCTGCTGGGCTATAAACACTGTGCGCATAAATGAATCTGCATCGATCCCAAACAGCTCCTCCCCGACCTTTTCGGTAAAATCACTGCTCACAAGATTTGTCGATGCGTCAAAGAGCGAAAAAGAATCACCTCCGCTTTTTTTGTCTCCGAAGCTTTTTTCCATACGATATCTCCTGCCGCCGGCTTCAAAGACTATGCTGCCACCATAAACTCCGGTCTGCCAGGGTTTGAATCTCTTTCTTTCATTCTCGATGATATCCTTTTTGCCGTCACCGGAAAAGCCGTAAAACATAACTCTTATAAAAGATGCAAAGGTACTCTTTCCCCAGCCGTTGTCCTCGTGGATGATGTTTTTTCCGGATGAAAAATCGTGGTCAAAATCGCTGATCTTTCCGAAATTCTCTATATGAGCGCTTATCAGTTTCATGCCTGTATGTCCTCCCCTCGCAGAGCCGCAAGCCCAAAGACTATTATCTGTGCTTTCTCATCATCGGAAAGAGTCTCATCATTTTTCACAAGTCTTACAAACTCTCCTTTTAAGGAAGCGTCAAGCTCATAATCGTTATAATCCACAAAAAGCTTTGACCTGTCATAAACCTTGGCAAAATAAAAATCCCTGCCAAGTTCCGCCTCGAGATATCCGGTGTTTTTTTCGCAGTCCGTCGGCACATTTCCCTCAAGAACAGCTTTGATAAGGTCTCTGTCAGTGCATCCGGCCGCATGTGCCGTTTCCTTTATCTTATCCAGAATATCTGTGGAGTTTTCGCAATCCGAAATGTCTGTATGCAGCTCAAACAGATGCCTCTTGGAAAAATCCATCAACTCTCTTTTTGTCTGTGTATAGTCATTATCATCTATTTCAAGGACCACAAATCCGTGCTCCCCGCACTCATCAAATCCGCGCCCTTCAAGGCATCCCGGATAGCAGTATCTTCCCCGCGGCAGAAGATCTCCCTCACAATACTCGTGAACATGTCCGAGGGCAAGATAATCTATGCTCTTATTCTTAAGCTCATTAAGCCCTATGACTTCCGGCGATCCATCCTGCGAATAAGTGCCTGTCTGACCGTGAAGGGTTACGATATTATAATCCGCCGGATCAAGGTTTAAAAGCGAATACGCCGTGCGATAGTTGGACCGGGAAAGCTCGATCCCCGAGAGCGTGATCCTTCCGGAGCCGTTTTCACCCAGGGCATATGTAGTCCAGCTCTCTCCGAAAAGGTGCAGATTCCCGGGTATTTCATCCATCCCTTCTATGAACCTGTCGCCTCCCCCGTGGTTTCCTTTTAAATAGTAAAAGTCTATTTCCGGGTTATCCCTGAATGCGCTGATCACCGCATTTTTCGTCGTTGCGGAAAAAGAATTCGTATCAAAAAGATCCCCCGCTATTATTACGGCAGAGACCCCTTCGGATGCGGCATATCTTATCATATCAAGGAAAGTGATCAGTATCTCATTCTTCCTTTCCTTGGCCTTTTCTTTGCTCAGATTGGATGTCATCCTTGAATCAAGATGAATATCCGCACAGTGGATCAACTTCATGGCAAACCTCCTTGCATGATAATATTCTAACACGCAGACACTTCTTTGTAAGCAGTTTTAAGGCAAAAGCCGGGCAATTTTTGGTGGTTAAACCCGCGCTTTTATGATATAACTTTGTAAGACGATTTCTCAAAAACAGATTAACGCACCCCAGCCGGTGCATATCGGAGGTCCGAAGTGATTGATATAATACTTGATTCTCTGCTGGATGCAGTGATAGATACAGCAAAGCTCGCGCCTTTTTTGTTCCTCACATATCTTGCAATGGAATGGCTCGAGCACCGCACAGAAGAAAAAACCAAAAGAGCCGTTGAAAAGGCCGGTCTTTCCGGACCTTTTTGGGGCGGGCTTTTGGGCGTTGTACCTCAGTGCGGCTTTTCCGCTGCGGCCGCCAGCCTCTATGCAGGTCGCGTCATCACCATCGGAACTCTCATCGCAGTCTTTCTTTCCACCTCCGATGAGATGCTTCCAATTCTCTTATCTTCCGGAATAAGCAACTGGCCTATGATGCTGAAGATCCTTGCTGCAAAAATGATCTACGGCATCGCAGTAGGATTTGCTATTGATGCCTTGCACAGATTCCTTATACAAAAAGGGATCTTCTCAAAAAGAAGAATGCTCCCGGCCTCCACAGACAAAAAGATCCTTGAAGAAGAGCCCGGAACCGAGCACATCAAGGATCTTTGCGAGCAGGATAATTGCCATTGTGACAAAGGCGCCAAGGGGATCTTCAAATCCGCTCTTATTCATACCCTGCAGATATTACTTTATATTTTTATCATTACTCTGGTGCTGAACATCATCATGGAATACGGCGGGGAAACACTGCTTGGCAGCGCATTTACCGACTATCCCATCGTTCAGTCACTGATCGCGGGTGCGGTCGGGCTCATTCCCAACTGCGCCGCTTCCGTACTTATCACGCAGCTTTATCTGGAGGGGATCATCGGGATCGGTGCCATGCTCTCAGGCTTAATGGTGGGAGCAGGCACCGGTCTTCTGATCCTTTTAAGATCAAACCGCGGTTTCTTAAAAAATCTGAAAGTCATCGGTGTTCTGTATATTACCGGTGTTATCGGTGGCCTTCTTATCGGCCTTATTCCTGTCTGGTGATCGTATTGGATCTTCCTTTTACAGGCCGTACCAGCCTATTCCTTCTTCTCTCCATCCAGCAGAGATCAGCGCATTACGCTCCTTCTGCTTAGTGGTGTAGTGGTGTGAACCGCTCACTGCATTGGGATTGTAAAGTCTGTAAAGAGGAACTGTCTTGTTGTCATCCGAATACCAAGCGATACCCTCATATTTCCAACCGCTCTTTGCCAGGCTGTCGACCTCTTTCTTTTTGGTCGTATAGTGATGGTCGCCCGCATTGGGATTATACATTCTGTATACCGGAGTGAATGAAAGCTTGGGAGCATTCCATGCTGTTCCCTCAAATTTCCAGCCGGCCTTTACCAGATGATTCTTTTCGGACTCGCTTGCGGTATAGAAGTGCTCACCGCTGTTGGGATTGTATAAACGGTGCATGGTCTTTGTCTGCGACATCTGCTCGGAAAGATCAACGCTTCCTTCACCGCTTACTGTTATGCGGCATTTAGCCTCATACCATCCATCCTCGGTGTTGGCCACGATGGTGCCTTCTCCTGCAGAAAGAGCCGTAACGTTTCCGTTCTCATCAACAGAGAGCACTCTGGGATCGAGGCTGAACCAGAATACCTTCTGATTGCCTGCATCCGAAGGAGTGATCTTAGCGGTGAGCTTTGCTATATCTCCGGCAGACATTGACATCTCGGTCTTGTCAAGCGTGATTCCCGCAACTCCTATGGGTAAAACCTTTACAACACACTTTGCCGTAACGTCTCCTACCCATGATCTGGCAATGATCTCGGTCTCTCCGACTGCAACGCCTGTTACCTTTCCGCTTGCATCAACTGTAGCTATCTCGGGCTTAGTGCTCTCCCATGTGACATTGGTGACTTTATCAGAAAGCTTTGTAGTTGCCTTGATGGTGATGGATTCTCCGACACGGACGGTGGTGCTTGCCTTGTCAAGAGTAAGGCCGACATCTGTGGCAGCATTTGAATATCCGTTGGGTGTTAAGCAGTGGATAACTGCTCCGTTTCCATCCTTTGTGGTCCAGTAGATCTTTCCTTTTACAACTACAGGATCGGTATCTGCTGCAAGAAGACTGTTCTGGATCAGGCAGGTGTCGATCACTACATTTCCTTTTCCGTCAAGCACTGCCATATATGTTGATATGTCATTGGCAGCATAAGCACGCTTCTCCCACATAACAGCAAATCTGTCTGATCCGAGTGAAACCACCTTGGGATTAGCTGCATAATACTTATCGTCGTAAGCAGTGAGCCATACAACTCCATAGTCCGAATCGCCCTTATCAAGGAACAGCTTGGTCTTGGCAGTAGTGGGTTTCGTACCCTGGATCGATCTTGTCTCCCCTGCTACCGTATAATTGTCTTTTCCGCCCTTGGTGGTGAAATTCTTCTTAATGAACTGAACAAATACATCTCTTGCACTGTTTGCCGCATTTGCTGCCTTGGGAGCCAGAGAAAGTGCTCTTTCGGAGCTTGCTGCAAATACGTAGCTTGAATCTATCTCTGCCAGTCCGCCAAGCTGAGCAAATGTGTAGTTGTATCCGTCTTCCTGATCCATTCCTTCGCGGAAGTGGAAGGTGTATATACTTGCAAACTTACCTGAATTGTAGCTCGCATTAGAATCGGCTACTCCGCCTTCTTTAACAATATGGAAGCCCCTGTTGCTGCTGTCTCCCTGATTGATGCTGACAAAGCCTCCGTCGGACACTCCGTAAACTCTCTGGTCATAAGCATGTGTGGTCCATGCAGTATCGCCCCACATATATTTCATTGTGGACTTGTTTACATAGAGAACGACACTTGACTGATTCTCGACATACATCTCCCTGGCCAGATTCACGGCTATAACATTGCCGTTGATGGCTATGTCGCATGATCCGTTGTAAAACGGCTTTCTGGTACCGAAATTACCTCCGGTATAAACTGCCGTAGCGTCTTTTCCTCTTGCTACGGCTTCGCTGATAAGATTACCGCCATTGTCGTATTTAGCTACGCTTATGGTGTAGATATTATCGCCTTTTGTGTCATTCTGACCCCAGACTACATAATAATTGCCTTCCGAATCGCAGGCAACATCGCCGAACAGAGGATCCGCGAAAGAAGAATCCAGCCATATCATTGTCTGCTCCTTCATATCGGCATCGTATCTCTGTACATATACTTTTTTATCGTAAAAGAATGCTACATTGATATTGTTATTGTTATCGACAAGCGTGACAACATTTGCGACAGATGCTGCGTAATTCAACGGATTTCTGTTCGTGCTCTGCGCTTCCGGAATATTTATCTTGTAATTTACCAGTGTCGCCGTGCGCTTGGTATCCGCATCGTTTTTCACGCGCTGCGAATTCGCCGCATAGGCTCTGTCGGCTCCTATTCCCGTTGCCAGCAAGACACCGGCGGTAAATACCGCTGCTATCCTGCCCCATATTTTTCTACTCATTCCTAAACCTCCCTATAGTACTGTTATGCCCGCTTTCGGTCCCTGTGACCGGTTTGCTGCACTGCGGGCATCTACTTTACTTAGCGTTCCAAATTTAAGGATATCACAAAATATAGTGTTTTGATAGGATTTTCGACAAAAAGATTCTTTATTTTTCTTAATAAACCGGCTCTTTATCAATTCCCTGAGCCATACCAGCCGATGCCTTCATACTTCCAGCCTATACTCATAAGTGAATTCTTCTCTTTTTCGCTGGTTGTGTAATGATGGGAGCCCGCTCCCGAAGCATTGGGATTATAAAGTCTGTACAGCGGTGTGCCCGTTTCCTTCGGAGCGGAATACCAGCCGACGCCTTCATATGTCCAGCCGGCGGCGACGAGGCTGTCTCTCTCCCGCGCGCTCATAGTGTAATGGTGATCCCCTGCATTTTCGTTGTAAAGCCTGTAGACGGGATCTCCCGTATCGGGAGCTATCCAGCCGTCCCCTTCATATTTCCACCCCGAGAGAATAAGATTATATCTCTCTGATCCGCTTTTTGTATAAAAATGCTCTCCGCTGTTGGGGTTATACATTCTGTGAAGCAGTGTGCATCCCTCGGGTACGGGTGTATCCGGTTTTGCGACTCTTCCGGCTTCTTTTCCGTAATCCAGATAATGGAAATAGTATTCCAAGTTGTTATTCCCGAATCTGTCACGAAGATCTTTATTATTATTCTTGTATGCCTCCGGGTCAAAGCTTTTGCTGCCTTTGATCCCCAGGCTCATGCCCTTATAGAGGAAGAAGTCAAAGGGACTGTCGAAGTACTGGGAGTTGTACACTCCTTTTACATTACCGCTCTGTTCCCGGTACACCCATTGATCCCAAAACTCGTCCCACTCAAATATCACCCCCGACTCTTCCAGGGAATTGAGGAAATAGTCTTCATCATATACCGGTGAAAAATAGGGCTCTGTCCGCTTTCCGTCTATGACCCCGCTGCGTACGATTTCGGTTCTGTTCGATGAATAATAGCTTTTCGATATTTCGTAATTGATCGTATCGCCTTCTATCGAAGTAATGTTGAAAAAGTAGCCGTAGTTTTCACCGGATACCGATTCCAGCTGCTCCTTCGCAAAGAATCGCGGGATCACCTTATTTGCCTTTTCATCATATCTGTATACGTCTCCGTACCAGGTCAAAAAGATATTGTTGTTCGCACCAAAGGCACTGCCTCCGAAATAGCCGGCATCTGACCCGCAATAATCGTAATCACTCATATCAAACACCAGCTCACTCCGGCCCGGATTACCATAATATTTATGTATTCCGTCCTCATCAACGTAAAGGGAGTATCCGTTTCTCTGAAATAGCTGTGAGTTGCTGCTTTTCCAAACGGCATTATCATATTTTCTGTCATCGAACATACCGTAAAGATAGATCGTTTTCCCTATTCCGATATTATAATAATCGTTAATGTTCCAATCTGCTCCCTCATGATCTTCCGCTAAGGCAGTCTGGCTCATAAGAAAGTATTTGTGATAAAGCGTAAAGCCTTCCGAATCATCAAAAGTACAGTCGATATAATAATATGTTCCGTTCAGCGCGACCAGATTCCATGCGTGGTTCATCTGATCTCCGACCACGTCATAGGTCTCTATCCCTGCCCTGTTTGCCAGATCATAAAATGCCCTTGCGTAACCGTCACACACAGATTTATGAAGAACCAGATTTCCATAGGCGGACTGACTGACAGGATTATTTGAATAATAAGCCTGATCATAATCATAATCGGCATTTAAGCAGATGTAGTCATGCAGATAGCAGAGTTTCTGTTCGTCGGTCCATGACGAGGAAATTCCTGCAAGCGCAGTAGCCACGGCATCCTCATACTCCTGAAGCATTGTATTCGGATCTTTGTCATAATACATCCACCACCAGTATTCGGATCCGGGCACAGCCTGAGGGGCGCTGACATCATCCGGGATCTGTGCCGGCACAACCGTAAGCGGTGTGCAGTCCAGCGGATCAAACGATGCGGGATCGTATTCGTGATACTCCGGCATGCTTCCTGAATCATCCTGCGCATAAGCTTTCACAGTGTATGCTGTGAAAAGTACTGCAGGTATAACAAATACGATCGCCGCCGTTATAATTCTTTTCTTCAGTTCGGAAATAATGTTCTTCATAATAATATCATTCCGTTTTTATATCTATAAGAGTACTTACTGTGCACATCCGTACCAGCCTATTCCCTCATCATTCCAGCCGATCTTTACGAGCTTATCTCTTTCTTTCGTGCTGGTTGTGTAATGATGGTTTCCGGTTATGGCATTGGGATTATAAAGTCTGTAAAGCGGCGTCCCCTTATTGTCATCGGAATACCAGCCGATTCCCTCGTCGTTCCAGCCAAGCTTTACGAGCTTATCCCTCTCTTTTTTGCTCGGTGTATAGTGATGCTCGCCTACGTTGGGATTGTAAAGTCTGTATACAGGGGTATCTGATTTTGTAGGACCTTCCCATGCAACGCCTTCATAAGTCCATCCTGCATCTACAAGCTTATTTCCCTCTTTCTTTTTTCCGGTGTAGAAGTGCTCGCCAGTATTGGGATTGTATAAGCGATACATCAGGCAGTGGCCCTCTGTGAGGTTCTTGTCAGCGTTTGAAGGAATGTGCATTACGGGTGTTCTCTTGGTCTTTACGACTACAAACTTTGAGAACTTGTCCGATTCAAATGTGAACCATCCGTCGCCGAGATAATTGGTATCGAGGACATCCTGCGATTCCTCTCCGCTATCTTCGGTGTGGAAGCGTACTACATCATAGTCGTAACCTTCCTCGTAACCACTGATCTTAAAGGGGATGGTAAGCTTTTTACCGTCTGCAAGCTTAGAGATATTGCCATCTGTGTATGCACCTTCGTTGTAAGCAGATCCGTCAGCCTTATTCTCATACCATGTGAGAAGGTTTACATCCAGCACTGTTTCTACGGTATAATCATCACCCTTTAAGCCTGTCTTCTCTAGAGCTTTCTTGGATTTTTCAACATCGGTATCACTTGCAGCTTCCTGTTTAATATCCGTCGTTGCTCTCTTTACTATTGTGATGTTATTTCCGTCCTTTTCAACGGTGATTTCTTTCCCAATTCCTTCAGCTGCGCCGGCTGCTTCCGCGATACCTTCATCATCGGGAAGATCCTTAACCGAGAGTGCGGGTACACCCTGTTGTCCCGGAATCGTTAATGCAATATCCTCGTTCCACTTGCCATCCTTGATGAGCTGAGTGCCTGCAGGCCAGTAAAAGTATTTGTAATTACTGTAATCTCCATTTTTAGTCAGATATGATCCATAGAAATTAACGAATGCATTTTTTACAAATACATTAACATCAGGATTGTTATTATCTACAATCGTCAGTGTGAGATTCTCCATTGTATTGTTCAGTGTAACATCACACTTTCCAACAGGACCCGGATTTATACTGATGCCTTTATTATCGTATTCATCAGGAAGAATATCCCCATTAAACACTACTGTTCCGGCACTGACTGATAACCCCCTCAAGTTCTTGCTTATAGTCACATTGGCCTGTGGAACACAAACATATACACTGTCCCCATCACTTAACCCGTCTATAGAGACATTCGAATCTGTTTTGACCTGGCTATTAGTGCTTGATTCCATCTTTTGCCTGATCCAGCTCCAGGATGTATAATTTCCGTTTACATCCCTCGGTCCAACTGTTTGATAATAATAATAATAGTCCGTTTCCGCTACATCTGTTAAGGATATTCCGGATGCCAGCACACCGTCAGTGATCCTGAACTGGCCGGCAGAGCATTGCCCTATTGCCTTTACAGTATTGTATTCAAACCCATCTTCTACCCAGATTCCCTTAGTAACGTATCCGGATTCAACCTTTCCTGTAATAGTACAGTTGGTGCCAAAATACTCCATCTGAGCTTCATGTGCGGTTTCATCAGCATTTTTTTCACGGAAATATACTTTATTTACGTACCCGTTTACAGTAACATCACCGTTTCTCCAAAGAGTTTCCAACCTAAGGTTTCCGGTGTACTGGGAATCGTCGGTTCCAATGTTTCCATTTATAACAACATTTCCTGTTCCTGGTACTGCGGAAGAAAGTGCGATCTGGTAAATGATATTACCATTTACGGTCAGACTTATGTTATTATTGTTTCTATTGAAATAAATATTACCAAAGGTTACATTGTTTTCTGCTTTTCCCAACTGATAATCAAAATCGGGTGAACTCCATCTTGAATATATATATACAGAAATCTCGCTGCCTTTTATGTTCTTTAAAAATTCCGATAACTCATTGTTTGGATCTGCATTGATATAGATCCTAGCATTTGAAAGGTCATCAGGCATGCTGCCGTTCATCTGTCTATTCCCTAATCCTGCTTCATTCTGTACATACCACTGCTGATGGCGATCGCTACCGGACTCTACTATCTCCTCTCCCCAATAGTAGCTAACCCCCTCGGCGTGTGCTGTCATTTTTGCAGCTCCAAACACTGCAAACAATGCCAGAATCGACAGTGTGATCTTAAACACCGCCCTTTCAAGTACGTTTCTCACTTTCTGTTTCCTCCTTAGTTTTAATATATAAAGTTTTCTTCATGATTGAGTATAGTTTTAAATCAGTTATAATTTCCGGCTTAAACCTTTGATTTTACGTGTTCATATCACGAGAGTTCCTACTGTGCATAACCGTACCATCCGATGCCCTCATCATTCCATCCCACATCAACCAGCTTATTTCCTTCCCTCTTGCTTCCGGTATATAAGTGTTCGCCGGTGTTGGGGTTGTATAAACGGTACATCAGGCAGTGGCCCGCTACAATGTCCTTGTCTATATCAGACGGAATATAATTCTTTTTCTTCCCGGTATTAACAACTACAAATTTCGAAAATCTGTCCGTTGAAAATGAAAGCCAGCTGTCGCTTAACGTCTTTGAATCAACTATATCTTCTGTCTGAGTTCCGTCTCCTTCTGTATGTATCCTTACCACCTTATAATCCGAACATAAGCAGTGATCTTTTTTACTATGCAATCCACATCAAAGTATAGCATATCTAAATAGGTCTATCTATGATTGTGCTCAAAAAAGTCTTGTGTATTTCCCACAAAATCATCCTGTAAAATTCTGTATAATATGCCGTCTGTACTTTCTCCATCAATAAAAGGAGGGATCTGCATACCGAGATATGCAGATCCCCTTTTACTAAAAAATATCATTTATGGTCCTATGGCTACGATTCTTTTCTAGCCCTGTCAAGTTCTTCATCTGAAGCATTTAGAAGTCTTCTGGCATCATCTTCGCTACCGCCGTTGACAAGAAAAGTAATAATCGTATCGATCCTGCCTTCCTTACGGCCTTCCTTTCGGCCATAATTAACCCCATCCTCAAAATACTCTTTCTGAATAAGCTTTTCTCTGTTTTTGAAAGTCATATCTATCATAGTCGCTTTAGTCACCTCGCTTCTCCTACTCAAAAGGAATTCCTTCAAGATTCCTTTCGAAATACAATCATCGATTGCTTCCTCTATCGCAACTTCAAGTTCCATACCTGCTTCCAGATTCGTTCTGACACTTTCCACAAATACCATATACTCACGAAGTATCGGGCACTTTTCAAATATACCCTCATTAAATCCGGGATTGATATTATAGACCGTACAGACAATCTCTATTTCTGGGGTATCGGTCTGCTTTTCAAAACTGTCGGAGAGCTTCATGATCTCACGCTCCGGCCTCTTTTCCTTTCCATTATAGAATACCACAAAGTGAGGAGTTGGGATAGTTATTATTTTCCTGGAATACAAATCCCTATACCTCACCAATTCCTCTACTGTCTTAGTAAAATAAATAAGGTGCCTTAGTGGCATATTCGGGTTATATGATGCCTGATGCTCATACAGATTCAAATCACTCCCTACAATAAAAGCCGCATCATTCCTTACAGATAATGATATCCCTTTTTCTAATACCTTACGCTCAACTATTTTCACATCCGTATAATGGGAATCGTTGAGGCCATTATAGATTTCAAGGGCATTTTTCGGTTCCTCCAACAACATGCAGAACACGTCGCTCTTGTACTCTCTGTTTCCTGACATAAACTCTCCCTTCAAAAAAGACAAGAATTGGGTTACGTTTTATACGTTACCACAATTCTTGTCCGCTCGCTGGCTTGTTTAAGCCAAAAAATGTTCTTTTTTGTCCAAAGGTGTTCTTTTTCTGATTCTTATAAATATGCGCTGATCAAATTAAGATTTCCGTTTTCAATAACCGTACCAGGCAATGCCCTCATAATTCCATCCCACATCAACAAGCTTATTTCCTTCCCTCTTGCTTCCGGTATAGAAGTGTTCGCCGGTGTTGGGGTTGTACAAGCGGTACATCAGGCAGTGGCCTTCGGCAAGGTTCTTGTCAATATCGCTGGAGGAAGTACTCATTCCGCAAAAAAAGGATCTGCATGCCAACATGCAGATCCCTTTTTTTGAATGTTTAGTGTTTACACAGCAACCTATTGCTGATCTTCGTAAGCGTACCAGGCGATGCCTTCATTCTTCCAGCCGACTTCTTCAAGTTTTTTAACCTCTTTTAAGCTTTTGGTATAATGATGTGAGCCTGATCCGGAACAATTGGGATTATAGAGCCTGTATAGCGGTGTTCCCATATCCTTAGGTGCAGAGTACCAGCCGATTCCTTCATCCTTCCAGCCGAGTTTAACAAGGTGGTCTCTTTCCCTTTTGCTCATGGTATAGTGATGATCTCCTGCCGGCTCATTATACAGTCTGTAGACAGGATCACCTTCTTCCGGAGCGATCCATCCGTTTCCTTCATACTCCCAGCCTGCATCCACGAGAGAGTTTCCTTCCTTCCTTCTTTCGGTGTAGAAATGCTCGCCCGTGTTGGGATTATACATACGATACATGTATGTTGTTCCTTCATAAGGAGAAACTTCATCTTCTGCAATGTATACTTTTTCTTTTTCCTTGAATTCTACATCTAGACCTATAAAGTTATACTCAGCCGGACTGGTAAAGTTGAAAATAACCTCTTTCCCATATACTTCGTAGTAAAAGACTTCCGATTCTCCCGTATAATAACCGACGTTTTCACTGTCTTTGTACAGGAACACCTTCAGTTCTTCAAGATTCAGCACATCCGGTTCAAAAGGCAGCTCAAATCCTATCTCAACTTTTTCTCCGGCGGATGTTACATCCGAATCCCTGTGATCAAGGTTTAATATGTAATAAATCGGTTTATCTTTAGTAATAATCTCATCCTTATCTACGTCATATTCCTCTTTCATATAATAAACGAAAGGATTATCTTTTAGGGCCATCCCGCCCTTATAATAAATTTTTACGTATTCCTCCGTACCGCTAAAGGTTTGGTCTCTGGCCTGTTTTGTTCCGTTCTCCTCATATACTTCCTTATGCCCTTCCAGCCACCTGGCATTTACGCTTCCCGATGTCTCATCCGAAAATCTGCTTTCCAAGGTTTCTCCGGCATTTACCTTGACCTTATCAAATGAGAATACCGCCATGCCTACTATCAGTGACAGAGCCAAGGCAATTATACGGTTCGCATTTCTTGTTTTCATCTCAAGTCCTCCTGTTTTGTGTTTTTAAAAAATTTATCATTCAGTTTCAATAACCGTACCAACCGATACCTTCATCGTTCCAGCCGTTCTTTACGAGATTATCTCTTTCCTTTGCACTCGTGGTGTAATGATGGCTTCCTGTTGTGGCATTGGGATTATAGAGTCTGTACACCGCTGTACCCGATTCCTTATCCGCGGACAGAAATGCGATTCGCTCATAGTTCCATCCCGCCTTTATCAGATTATCTCTTTCCTTCGTACTGGTTGTGTAATGATGATCACCCACATTGGGATTATACAATCTGTATACAGGTTCTCCTTCATTCTTGGGTGAAATCCATGCGCTTCCCTCTATGGACCAGCCCGCCTTGAACAGCTCTTTCAGCTCATTGATGCTGCTTGTGTAAAAATGCTCACCGCTGTTGGGATTATAGGCCCTGTACATCATTTTGTAATCATCGGAATATACTATTTCAAGCCTGTCAATAGCTCCGAGATCGATCGCACCCGTTGTATTGTAATCACTGCCCTGATATTTCTTTCTGGTGATCTGCTGTCCATAATTGGGGATGATCTCATTCCAGGAACCCACACCGATCGTGGGAAGCACCATCTCGGCTACCTGTGTCGCATATTCGTCGTTATCTATATATGCATATACTGTCTCGGCTTTTCTCCCGCTTATAGAAAAGTCAAATCTCGGGTCACCGCCCGGTGCGGATACTGTATTTAACAGGAAGCAGTCCACCATGGGATCATACTTGGCAGCCATATATGAATATGCAAGACTTGCCGCCTGAGCATCCTCTCCGCAATATGTCGAGAATCCTTGCTCTGTCAGCATAACGCGGTGATTCTCACCATAGGTATCCCTGATATATGATGTGATCGATTGCAGATTTCTTCCGTCAACGAAGCTTGCTCCGCTATTTAAGGGATTTAACTCTCCGAATGTGGAAGAAGGCTTCCATATCTCGGTCTCCCACAGAATGGAAGGATACAGATGAAGCGCTACACACCAGTCGTCTACTTTGTTTCCGTTATTCAGCTCTGCGAGCTTTGCATCAAACATGGCAAGATAATCCCTGCCTGCGATACCCCGCCCCTCATCGTTGTGAGTCCAGCTGTGATCTATGCAGACGCTGCATCTTGTAGTGCTCGAATATTGCCTTACGATCTTTCTCATGTCATAAAATGAAACCGCATACTTGGAAACAGCATCTCCCGCGCCTACACCTCCGCAGAAATGCCACGAATTATGCATGTTGACCTCGTTGCCGAGGATGATGTTATCGACATGAAGGCCGCCATTTTGCAGATTACTCATAAACCATGCCCAAAATGCACGCATTATCTGCTTTCCCTCGCCCGATGCCGCAGGAGCATAGTAAGGAACACCGCTGACCTGATACCTGCCCGACTCGTCTATAAGAAGGCGTCTTCCGGTAAGATCACCGTTTCCGTCATTATCTTCCACCTGATAACTGATCATAAACTGAATGTTGGTGGTTTTTCCCTGCATGTTCTGACTCTGGATCCATGAGAAAAAGTAATCGTAATCAAAGAAACGGTATGCCTTTCCCTCGAAGTAGAAATAAGGAACTCCGCACTCCGGATATGCATCCGGAATATAAGCACGCGTAATGTCAAAATTGTTGAAAGCGTGCTCTCCGCCCCCTCCGGTCTGAAATCCTTTGATCGTGGTCTTACCCTCGTAGCCGTCGATCATGTCTTTAGGCTCGCCTGCATATGATTGAAATGGAACCTGAAACAATCCCATAACAATGCACATCAGTAACCCTATGATGATTCTTACCTTTTTCATTAATGCCCTCTCCTTTATATTTATAATCTATGTCAATCCCTTGACATTATCATTCCTCTGCAAAACAGATCTACTGGTTTTCCAGCCCGGAATAGTACTCTTCAAGCCTCGGTCTTGCCTTCTCGTAGGCAGGCTTTAACCTGGGATCGAACTGGGTCCCCATGCCCTCCATGATTATCCTGTCGGCTTTCTCAAAATCGAACGCCTCTTTGTATACTCTCTTGCTCACAAGGGCATCATACACATCTGCGATGGCCATGATCCTTGCTTCCAGCGGTATCTGCTCGCCTGAAAGCTTTTCGGGATATCCGGAGCCGTCCCATCTCTCATGATGATAATGTGCCACATTTTCAGCCACAGTCTTGAAGGATACATCATCCGTATTCGCCAGTATCTCGTGGATAACTCGCGCACCCTCGGCAGCGTGTGTCTTCATCTTCTCATATTCCTCGGGAGTGAATTTTCCCGGCTTTCGAAGGATCTCATCATCTACGGCTATCTTTCCCAGATCATGCATGGGCGCCGCTTTTATCACATCTTTGCAGAATTCTTCAGGCAGTTTTCCCGCTCCCACCTTGGATATCTCATCTATAAGGATCCTCACGCCTTCGCTGGTGCGCTTGATATGACCGCCTGTGGAATTGTCGCGGCTTTCAACGAGCATCGCCATGCTAACGATCAGGTTATCATGCATCTCCACGATATGCTCCGTCTTTTCCTCGACCTCGTTCTGAAGTTTATCTTTGTAGTTATCCAGGAACTTGATAAGCTGCCTGTTGGCTGTATCATCCACGTAGGTTACGATATAGCCTCTCTTGCGTTTTCCTTCATATAGATAATTGACGGTCACATTGTATATCCTGTCCTTTTCATGGTTCCCGTCCTTATCGTGAACAGTGTAGATAGCAGTGTTCTTCTCTTCATTATTTCTGAAATTATCCAGATAATGACGTATCTTTCTCTGCTCGGGATCGTATCCGAAAAGGGAGTCAACATGGATATTCTTAAGCCCCGGAATGATCTCCTTGGCCACATCATTACTTCCCAGATACCTGAGCCGGAAATCGAAGGACATATATCCCACCTTCTGCTCCTGAACATAGGAATCAATAACGGTCTCGCTCACATCATAAAGGTTTACTCGGTATGCGATGAGCAGGTAAACCAGCTGTGCAATAACGTATCCCAGCGGAACCAGATCAACGTTTTTAATGAGCGCTCTGCCCGCAAAGAAGGAAATAACACAGATCACATCAGGGATAAACAGAAGGTAAAGCACTCTCCTCGGTGCCTGATTCTTTTTTATCAGTGCATAAATGATAGCGATCACACTGGTGATAAAGTACAGAATGATCTCGATATAAAACAGTGTGTGCACAAAGCCGTATTCCTTGGTGACTATACGGACTCCATCCACTATATCAAACGAAATGTTTTTATAAAACAGAGTGCCATTACCTATGGAAAGAATGAATGCGTACATGATCACACTCTGGGCAAACAGTATCGTCCTTGCTATATTTCCTATCTCGATCCTGCACATATTAAAGATGCTGAACAGAATGAAAAGCTGCAAAAAACAGCCTCCCAGATATATGATCTGCGTGGCTCTGATGCTGCCCTCGATACTCACCGCGAGTTCAGACATTACATAACCTATACATGCTATGGGGACCAGTGTGAAAATAATGGTAAAATTGACATCAAAATGCTTGTGCCACATGTAAATATAAATTGCGGTACAAACGAGAGAAGCAGCAAGCAGCATTATATAGAAAACTAATGTCACGCCTGTGCACCCCCTTCCTTAAGGACGGGAGCTTTCTTCTTGCCCACGAAGATGGATTTTACTCCCAGCGCTATTCGTTTCATAAGCCTCACAGTACCTCGGGTTGCCGCAACAGAAGCGAAAACGAGTACTATGGCCAGCCCTGCCAGAAAGATTGCCACTCCCAGTACAAGGAGTGCCTCCGGATTTCTGCCTTGAACAAACATATACGCCGTTCCGGGGATTCCCGACAGCGAAACAAGTGCAAAGGCTATAACCACGATATAGAGAGACAGCACCAATGCCCACAGAACGATATAGAGTGCCAGTATCAGTGCAAACAGGATGATCCATACAGGGAATAATGCTATGAGGGTTATCACCCTTCCGGTGTTTCGCTTTTCTCCTTCCAATCCGGCATTACTCTGATTAACCTTATGTTCAATGAGCTTGGAAAACGGGATCTCGGCCATTATCTGATCGGCCACAAAATCTACTGTTCCGATGCTTTCCACGGCATCCTCCTCGCTCATCCCCTCTTCCATACGATCATCGATTATCTCATTATAAAAGGATACACGGCCCTCGATCTCATCTTCCGGCAACCCTGATATCTTTTTTCTGAGCTTTTCGCTAAATTCTTCCCTGGTCATACACATGTCCTTCTTACGGCTTATTCTATATATAGCAATCTGCTATTTTGCTTCCAGATACAGGCATTCCTCTGAATCCGTGTGGAACACCACTTCTTCCTTTGATCCATCAGGTTTTGTCATAGTTGCATAGAGCTGATCGTCGCTGTCAAAGCCCTTTTTATATCTCAGCTCGGTGATCACTCCGCCACGGCAGAAGAAACCGTCTGTATGCACTATCTGCTCATCTTCTTCATAAGCATTGGGATCGGCAGAATAAGGAACTGCGAGAAGTTCACGCCCGTTGACCTTTACGTGGATAAATGACTCATCAAGAAGCAGCGCCACATCAGCCAGATATCCGCCGCCCACATAATCAAAACCTGTAAGAGCCATCGTCCAATAATAGGGTTCATCCTTTATCAGATCATTCCCGTTTTCGTCAGCTCCGGCATCATATTTTGACACCTCTGCTTTCCATGCATCTGCGATCTTCCTTGTGGATGCGGGTGCGGAAACCTCGCAGCCCTCCGGGAAGCTGGGTTTATCTTCACCGGCATCGTAATAATCGGGGATATCTCCGGTAAATACTGCCTCCTTCAATGCATCGCAATATGCAAAAGCCCCCTCTCCGATGCCACAGATATCACTTCCGAAAGTAACCTTTGTTATAAGAGGGCATTCGTAAAAAGCATATCTCCCCACGAAAGTCATTTTATCCGGAAGTACGATCTCTCCCTTAAGCGAAGTACAACTGCTGAAAGCATAATCCTTGATGTGCCTCAGTGAATCAGGGAAGTTCTTTACGGATGTGATGCCCTTACAGCCTCCGAAGCTGCCGCTTCCGATGGACTCAAGGCCCTCCGGCAGCACCAGCTCTCCGGTAAACCCTGTGGATGAAAATGCACTGTCACCTATGACCACAAGGGAGTCAGGGAGCTTCAGCTCGCCTGTCATTCCCGTGCAGTTGGAAAAGGCATCGTGAACTATACATTTAAGTCCTTCGGGAAGCTTTAGGGAAGTAAAGCCCTTGCAGCTCTGAAATGCAGAATTGTCGATAAGAGTGACGCTGTCGGGGATCACCAGGTCGCCTTTAAGGTTCTCGCAGTTAATCGAGTAAACCCCTATATATTCAAGTCCCTCCGGCAGGGAAAGTATCCCGTCAAACCCGCAGCCTGTAAAGGCATGCATGCCTATGGACTTAACTCCCTCGTGAATGATAAGATCCCCTTTGAAATTCTTGCAGCTTGAAAATGTTGAAGCCTCTATTGCAGAAAGATTTTTAGAAAGAGTAAGCGTGCCGTCAAAACCGCACTCGGCAAAAGTAAAATCGCCGATAGATGTGACTGAATCGGGTATCACCAGATCACCCTTTAGATTCTCACATCTGTTAAATGCGCATCTGCCTATGGTTTCCAGGCCATCCGGCAGCTCCAACGTGCAGCCCAGCCCGGTCATTTCACTAAAGGTCTCGTCACCTATTGTCTTTAAGGATTTTGAAAGCTTGATGGATTTAAAACCGGTGCATCTTTCAAAAGCATAGCTACCGATCGTTTCCACACCGTCGGGGATCACAAGATCTCCTTTCAGACCATCGCAGCCGTAAAATGCAAAGTCTTCGATTTCCTTAAGGCTCTCGGGCAGAACAAGCTCTCCCGTCAGATCATGATTTGAATAAAAGGCATTTCGAACAATAGATGTGATGCCCTCGGAGATCACCAGCTTTTTGATCTTATAATCGGACCAGAGGAACTTTTCTCCCTCCATGGGTCCTGTTCCGGAGATAGTGAGTGTGGCAGTTTTTTTATCATACTGCCAGGTTATTTTTTCGCCGCAGGTTCCCTGCGTGTCGATCTTACCATTATTATCTTTGTTACCACAGCCGAACAGACCAAACAGCATAGCTACCCCCAGTAACAAAACAAGCGCTTTTTTCATTGTGCGGATCTCCTGTGTAGGGATTTGCGAACACCATTCAAATTATAACAAAAAAAAGGAAAAAAACAAAGGATTACTGCGAATCATATCACAAAACTAAATTGTGTTATAATATATGCAAATTTCAATCAGGAGATTAAGTATAATATGAGAAAAACCGGAAAAATCCTCAGCTGTATAATACCGATTTGTTTCTTGAGCTGTTTTCTTATGGGATGTCCGTCGCCTAATGATGAATCG
>JAEEGL014721836.1_pt1 | contig 21164 bp, 17 predicted proteins | sample 9134231 | NCBI WGS metagenome assembly JAEEGL01 (sample SAMN16246548, study PRJNA631951) | gut metagenome | biome: gut microbiome; feature: rumen; material: fiber-attached | host: Bos | place: Iran: Karaj | collected 2018-10 | reverse complement strand
GTGCAGACGACGTTCAGGAAGGCGTTGCTATCATGTGGAAGGAGAACGTTGACGTTTCCATCACAGGTAACCCCACCAACCCGACAAGATTCCAGCATCCTGTTGCAGGTACATACAAGAAGGAGAGGATCGAAGCAGGAAAGAAGTATTTCTCTGTTGCTTCCGGCGGTGGTACAGGCCGTACACTTCACCCTGATAACATGGCTGCAGGTCCCGCTTCTTACGGTATGACCGACACCATGGGCCGTATGCACTCTGATGCTCAGTTTGCAGGTTCTTCTTCCGTTCCTGCTCACGTTGAGATGATGGGTCTCATCGGCGCAGGCAACAACCCGATGGTCGGTATGACTGTTTCCACAGCCGTTTCCATCGAGGAAGCTGCTAAGGCAGGCAAGTTCTGATCTAAAGAAAAGAATAAATCATACGGGCGGTGCATTGATCTGCACCGCCTGTTTTTTTGTGCCTGTTTTTTTGATAAAATATTTAATTAATTAAATGCAGGCTGGATAATTGGCCTGTTTTGGAGGAACGATGAAGAAGAGAGCGGCGTCTGCTGCAGTATGTACTATGTTATGCGTATCCCTTTTATCGGGATGCTCTAACATCACCGTTGACACAACGGGGGTATATACTTCGTCTTCGGATCCTTCGTCTCCGTCTGTATCCAATACCGAGACGATTATGCCCACCGAGACGACTGCACCTGATCCGGCAGAGGAAGCTCTCAAGGCATATAACGATTTCATTCAAGGCAAGATGAAGGTCTCAACGGAGGGCGTTTTCGCAAAAGACAGCGGCAAGTCATTCCTTGGATTAGAACACGGCTCGTACAATATTGACGAGATGAAAAAGGCTGTCAAATATGATGCTTCGACCGGTTCACAGGCCCGCTATGTCATCTTGGACTTCGGCAGTGACGGAATATGCGAGCTGGCTTTAAGCCTCGAGAAACTCGATAAAAGCGAAGCTTCCGTAGTCTGCATTATTGCTTATGAGAACGGCACCCTCGTAATGAACGGCATCGTTGAAGAGTCGTCTCCCGATGAATACAAGCTTTATGAGACCGGCTACTTCAAGTCGGACAGCATGCCCGCAAGAGGGATCTACAAGATGAACCTGATCAAAGTCATGACAGGCGGCAAATGCAAGGATGTATTTACGTTCAGCGAGTATCTTGGCGTTTCCGTGACAGAGATAATCAAGCATCTTTCCAAGGGTGAAGGAACGTCTATCGCTGAATATGAGACTCTTCCCGGAGATTTTCTTGTCCGCGAATACATTTCTGACGGCGACGTAACGTTCTCAGTCGGAAGATGGGCAACGACAGAAGGCGAGAAGAGCCTTGAAGAGAAGTTTGTTGCCGCAATCAAGGCAATGGGCGCTGAAGAGGTCACTGAAGAGAGGATGGCCCAGCTTTCTGCAACCAAGGTCTTTACGACCAAAGAGGTTAACTGGACTGATTGTACCGGCGAGAGCTCATCACCGTCATCGGCAGGGGTTGCGGATGTGGCGGGAAGATTCGGCATCACCATCTATCCGAATCCCGATAAACCCGAGTATTCTCAGCTTGGAAATGTCGTATATGTACTTTGCAGCGGAAACGGAACAGACATGAGGTTTGTTGCCGATTCCGATGATGTAACGGTGATACTTGAGAAGGGCTCCTGGGACATGAATACGGATACTTTTGCACCCGAGAAAGAGGTATTCAACGTTCAGACCAAGGCCGGAACCGTATATCAGTTCAACTGTGTTGTCGGTGACGTTTTCCCTTATTACCGTCTGCGTGCGAAAAAAGGAAATTTCAGCGCGGAGTGGCTTGTTCTCAAGAGCAATGACGACAGTGCGACGGTGATCAAATCGTCAATGACGGGAGACTCCTGATAAGCGATGAGGAACCCGAATGCCAACGTTAGCAGGGAACTGCTTGAAGATGTAATCAAATTCGTAAACGAACGCTATATAGCCCCGGTACAGTATCTTACCGGAGCATCAGCTGCCTGCATGGCGGGTTCTTCCAAAAAGAGATTGTTCCAAGGCAGAGGAATGGCTGCTTCTGCCGGGAAATGCGATGCTGTTGCCGCGGCATTCAGCATGGAGAAATGCTGCGATGAAGAAGCATCCGGCATCGATAAATTCATAGACAGCAAGATCGACGAGAGTTTTACCCAGATGCTGTTAAGAAAGATAGATGAGCGCGGCATTACGGATGCCGATTGCTATAAGAAGGCCAATGTTGACCGCAAGCTCTTTTCGAAGATAAGAAGCGACATACATTATCACCCCCGCAAGAAAACCGTACTGGCATTCGCCATTGCCCTCAAGATGGATCTTGAAGAGACGCGCGCACTGCTGATGAAGGCAGGATACGCATTGTCTGACGGCAGCAGGGGAGATCTCGTGATCATGTATTTCATTATCAACGGAAAGTATGATATCAGGGAGATCAACGGCGTGCTTTTCGAGATGGACGAAGAACTTATCGGAGGCTGATAAACGGAATATGGCAACTGAGAAAAAGACGGAAAACATTCTTCCGGAGGACGGAGCAAGCGAAGAAGTCTGCAATATGACCAGGGAAGAAGCGCTGGACTACCTGGGACTTCCCAAGGATGCCGATAAAGAAGATATAGAGAAGAGATTCTGGCAGCTTTCCAAGAATTACAGGACCCAAAAAGGTGATGACGCAGAGCAGAAAATAACTGATCTGTCTGCCGCATATGATATTGCCACAGGCAACCGCGATCTCCGCGAAGAAGCCGCGAAAGCGAGGGAAAAAGAGAAGAAGTTCTTAGGCAAGACCAAGGCTGAATGGAAGAACTATGTTTCCTACTCGTGGAAATATTATGTAGCAGCCGTAGTTTTCATTTTGGGAACGGCATATGTTGTTTATTCGATCTTTTTCAAGCCGGCCGTTGACTGCGGGATCATCTCGATAGGTAACTTTGAGCATAGTGAGGAATATTATGATCAGACCGTTCGCAAGCTTGGCTATAAGTATCCCAGTCTTCTGACTTATTGTTATATAGCCGTGAGCGAAGACGGGCAGCAGGCGGATATCTTTACGAACCAGGCTGCGGTCACTTCGCTTTATTCGGGAACCAACGTTATTGTCACTGACAAGCCCGCATCACCGTATTTCTTTGAATACCAGTCTGATTGTACCGACCTGTATAAAGCTCTCGCCGATGCGCTTCCTGCGGAAACATACGCAAAGATTACGCCTGTTTATATGAGCGAGAGGGAATACAAGAAGCTGATCACGGAATTCAGGCGCAGCAAGGGATATGACATGAGTTCCGGCGAGGTCGATTATTCTTCTTATTCCGATGCGAAGATCATGACGGGACTTCTTATCGAAGATGAGGAAATGATCAAAAAACTCGGTTACAAAAGCTATTGGCATAACCAGCCGGCTTCGGTAGTTATAAGCATGAATGTTTTGACCAAGGACCAGACTGACACTGTATCCATCATAACCGCGATACTTTTGGGCCTGTGATAGAATAACGTTATGATCAGTATCAAGAAGAATAAACTGGAGGACAGAATAGTCGGGGTACTGAATAACCTGACGCTCAACAGGAAGCTGTTGCTCCTTTATTTCTTCTGCGTGCTTTTCCCGCTCCTTTTGACAGACGGTGTCATCCTTACCGTAATCATCTCTAACGAGAGGACCCAGTTCAAAGAGGAAATGAGGAACGTTGCCACCAACGTGTCAGCGGACTTTGTTTCTTCATTGAAAACGGCATCGGACATCTCGAACAACTTGTATGTTGACAGGTCCATCTATACTTTCCTTGAGACGGAATTTGAAGACAATGCCGATTTCTACTCGCAGTATTACGAGTTCTTTGAGAATAACGGTTATTCGTCTCTTTACTATCTTCCTAACCTTTCGAGATTCGTATTTGTCGCTGACAATAACACCATTACTCCGGGCGGTAACGTAACCACTTTGGAGGCCATAAAAGACAACAACTGGTATCAGGACTTCATATCATCAGATTCCAAGACGAGGCTCATTTTCTATTTCATGGGAGATGCGGAGAGCGGCGCGAGCCAGACAAAGACCAAACAGGTCAAACTTGTCAGATGGCTTGATTACTACAAGGGATCGAAAATGAAGAAGATGCTCGTCATTAACCTTGACTATCCTTTGCTCATGAGCAATTTCTCGAACAAAAAGTACGGCATGCTCGCTTACATCTGTGACGGAGAGAAGATAGTCATTTCGACTGACGGTCAGACGAACGTTTACAGCCCGTATTCTTCGATCAATGACGCAGACCGCAGGAAAGCCGGTTATACGAGTACTTTTGATTTTATGGGCAAGACCTATACGGTCATGCTTTTCCCTCAGAACAGCAACGTTGTATCCAGTGCACTTAAAAACCACGCGCTCGCGATATTCCTGCTCCTTATGCTCAACATCCTTATTCCGCTCCTTCTGGTGAGGCTTATAAACAAGTCGTTCACGAACAGGCTGTGGCAGCTCGATAAGGTTTTCGAGAGCGGAAATGACAATGTTGCGCTCGTTACGGTCAACAATGTCGAAGGAACCGATGAGATAGCGCACCTGATGAACAGTTATAACAATCTGGTTGTCAGGAACAGAAACCTTATCAAAACGATCTACGATGATAAGCTCGTCTATCAGGAGACCGAGATCGAGAAGCAGCAGGCAGAGCTTCTGGCGATGCGTATGCAGATCAATCCGCACTTCCTGTTCAACTGCCTGGAAAACCTCAGGATGCACAGCGTCATTAAGGGCGAAAAGGAGACCGCGGCGATGATCGAGCGTCTTGCCGCGCTTGAGCGCGACGTCGTCGAATGGAACCAGGACGTTATCCCTTTGCAGAAAGAAATGGGATTTATCAAGAACTACCTCAAACTCCAGCAGTACAGATACGGAGACAGGTTCAGTTTCTCGATAAATGTCTCGGAAGATGTCAAGGATGCATCAATTCCTAAGCTTACTTTGGCAACGTTCGTCGAGAATGCCTGCGTACACGGCGCGGAGAAGAAGACCAGGGACGTCGTTATCATGATCAACGCACATGCTTCGGGTGACAAACTGATACTTGAAGTCGAGGATACCGGTGCGGGCATGGACAGCGAGAGCGCGGGACGCCTTCAGAAGCGGATGAACGAATGCACATTCTCCGATCTTAAAAAGAACAAGCACATCGGCATTCTTAATGCATGCCTCAGAACAAAGCTTATCGCGGGTGATGATGTTGATTTCGTTTTCGAGAGCGAAGAAAAGATAGGTACATACATAAAGATCACGATGCCGCTGAAGCATTTCGATCTTCAGCAGCCTGAAGGAGGAGAAGCGTAATGGCAAGGGTTCAGGTACTTTTAGCGGATGACGAACCGTTTATCCTCAAGGGACTCCAGATGCTTATCGACTGGGAACTGTACGGGTGCGAGATCGCCGGAACGGCTTCCAACGGCCTTGAGGCTTACAACATCATTAACAGCAAAAAGATCGATCTGGCTATCGTGGATATCAGGATGCCTGAACTTACCGGTCTTGAGCTTATCAGCAGGGTGAAGGAAGAAGGCGGCATTGATACGGATTTCGTAATATTGAGCGGTTTCTCGGACTTCGAATATGCCCAGACTGCGTTAAGACTCGGAGTAGTCGATTATCTGTTAAAACCGGTCAGCCAGAAGCAGCTGGTCACTTTGCTTCGCAAGATCGGCGTCAAGAAGGATGCGGACAATGTGCTTGCCGAACATGCCGAGAAGCTCAGAAGGGCCTGTCTGGTCCAGTATATCGTTGCCATTTTGAACGGAAAGTCCAACAAGCACCAGGTCGAGTATGTCTGTGAGAACCTGGCCACAGGAGGCGACAAGAATTTTATCCATATCACGCTTGATAATGTTGCCAGCCTCGAAGAAATGACGGACGAGGAAGTCGCAGAGATCAAAAAGAAGATAATAGACAATTGCACCGAGTTCCTCGGAAAATACGGCGATCACCTGCTTCCTGAGGCCGAGGGCTTTGAAGAAGATTATGAAATAGGCTTCCTTTACTGTGGTGACATGGCAAAAGAGTCGGGACTGACCGACCGTGAATTCCTGGAAGAATTCAGAAAGGCCGCCATGAGGAATATTCCTACCGAAGTCGTTCTTCTTGTCGGCAGGACCGTCAGCGAAATGGACAAACTCGCAGCCTCTTATTCCGGTGCGTGCGAACTGCGCTATTTCAGGAGCTTCCAGAAGGGCGGAGGCGTATATTATTATGACGATGACATGTATGTGCCGCATTCACAGGCCAAGTCGATGATCCATAAGGATGCCGCCGATGATCTGGTCAACGCGGTGATCAAGCATGATCATGATGAGATCTCGCTGTGCGTTGACAGGCTTTTCGAGAATATGGAAAATGCCCATTTCAACAGATTCCTGAACCTGAACGTCAATTACTTCCTTTTCAGGATGATCCATCTCGCAGTAGAGATAGACGAGACAGTAGAACAAGATAATATACTTCTATATATAAGTGATGATGTTTTTGTCCCGGGTAAGAATTTCAAGGAACATTTCAGGAATTTCGCCCTGGAGTATTCGGATTATCTCTCCCAGCTTAAGAAAGATTCCGGACACAGAGGCCTTAAGGACGTTGAAAGATACATTCAGGATCACTATGCAGAGAACCTGACTTTGAGGGAATTAGGCAAGATGTATTACATCAACAGCTCGTATCTGGGCCAGCTTTTCCATAAGAAATACGGAATATCTTTTAAGGATTACCTGAATAACTGCAGGATCAATGCCGCGGCTGAGATGCTTCTCAAGAGTGACCGCAAAGTGGCTGATATAGCCGCAGAGGTCGGTTATAAGGACATTGATTACTTTGTTTCAAAGTTCATCGAGATCAACGGCTGTACCCCGACAAAGTACAGACGGAATTCTTGATTGTGCAACTTTCTATATTTTGTCGGGAGTCTGACTTGAATTTGTCGGAGTTTTACACAAAAACAACTCTGTATAATCACTACAACGGACAAAATATAGAAAGGAAGGTCCAATTATGAAGAAGACTAAAATCGCAGCAGTAATGTTGGCGTCTTTAATGTCACTTTCTGCAATGGCAGGCTGTAACAAGACTCCGGCTACTACTACAACAACAGCAGGTGCAGGCGGAGAGACAACACCTACAGCAGCTCCTACGCAGATCAAGGAGTTCAGCGCATTCTTCGCAGTACCCGCACCCACCGAGATCAACAAAGACAACGAGATCCAGAAGATCATCGCTGAGAAGATCGGTGCAAAGTGCAACGAGACCTGGCTGACAGGACAGAAAGAGGCTGAAGCTGTCGGCGTATTCATCGCTTCCGGTGAGTATCCCGATTTCATCAACGGCGGTAACGCTATGACCTCTCTCTATGAGGCTGGTGCTCTTGTAGCTTGGGACGATTACATCGACAAGTATCCGAACATCAAGGAATTCTTCTCTGATTATGAGTGGAGCCAGTTCAGACAGTCCGATGGTAAGATCTACTGGATGAATCCTTTCGAGAACATCTATGGCGCAGACAAGACAACCGTTCAGAACGGTGAGGCTTTCTGGATCCAGGCAAGAGTTCTTGAGTGGGCTAAGTATCCTAAGATCGAGACACTTGATGAATACTTCAAGCTCCTCGAAGACTACAACGCAGCTAACCCTACAACACCTGACGGAAAGAAGAACATCCCTTACACAATGCTTTGCGAAGGCTGGCGTTACTTCTGCATCGAGAACGCTCCTCAGTTCCTCGATGGTTATCCGAACGACGGTTCCGTTATCGTTGACGTTAATACAAAGAAGATCGTTGACTACAACACAACACCTACAGCTAAGAGATACTTCAAGAAGCTCAATGAAGAGTATGCTAAGGGCATAATCGACACCGGTGCTTTCACACAGACATATGAAGAGTACATCTCCAAGCTTTCTACAGGCGTTGTCCTCGGTATGTGCGATCAGTGGTGGGACTTCTCACAGATCAACGACATCTTCAAGACACAGGGCACAGAAGTTAATGGTTATAACTATGTACCTCTCGGTCTTACAATCGACAAGGGCATGGAGAACCAGTGGTATACATCCGGTGGTACACTCAACGTTTCTTCCGGTATCGCTATCACAAAGAGCTGCAAGGACGTTGACGGCGCTTTCAAGTTCATCGACGACCTCCTTTCTCAGGAAATCCATGACCTCCGTTTCTGGGGCGTTAAGGACGTTGACTACAAGGTTGACGACAATGGTCTCTTCTACAGAACAGAAGAAATGAGAAAGAACGTAGCAGATCCTACTTACAAGGCTAAGCACGTATGCAACTATTCTTACTTCCCTCAGTGGTCTGGTACATCCAGAGATGGTAAGAACGCTATGATGCCTACAGAGCAGACTTCTGAGTTCAAGCAGAGCCTCCCTGAGCCTATTAAGAAGGTATTCGAAGCTTACAATGTTGATACATACGTACAGCTCCTCGGTTCCGTTAATAAGGCAGGCGTTTGGTATCCTATGTATTCTTACTCCAACAACATGAAGACCGACACTAAGGGCGGTACAGCTTGGAATAAGATGGGTGAGTGCAAGCACGCTTGGCTGCCTAAGGTAGTTATGTCCAAGAACTTCGACAAGACTTGGGATGAGTACATGAAGGCATATGCTAAGTGCAAGCCTGAAGACTTCCTCGCAGAGATGCAGACAGAGCTCGATAAGCGTATCGCAGCTTACGAAGCAACTACAAAGAAGTAATCTTCACTTTTAATCGTCATCTGGACATTAATAGTAATTAATCGGGTAGGCGGCCATTGATTTAGGTCGATGGCCGCCTATTCTTACTAAAAACACTCAAAATTTCGCACTCAGGATCCTTTTCAGAGGTTAAATATGGCAACAAATACAGTTAATATTGAGGAGCTTAAGCCCCATAAGAAAATTAAGTTTTGGGCTGAAGCGAAGAGACAGCCATTTCTCCTTATTTCCTCATTACTTCTTCTTTTATACGGAATTATCTTCTACTATCTTCCTGTAGTCGGCTGGCTTACGGCTTTCCAGGATTACAAGCCTGCTAAGAGCATTTTTGATCAGCAGTGGGTAGGATTTGATAAGTTCGTCAAATTGTTCGAAAACGAGACGTTCTTCCTTGCGTTCAGAAACACGCTGTGCATGGGTATCATCAACCTGGTATTCCATTTCGTTACGGCTATCGCATTCGCTCTGCTTCTCAACGAAGTACGTTTATTCTTAGTTAAGAAATTCATACAGACGATTTCTTACATGCCTCACTTCCTTTCGTGGATCATCGTTACTGCTATCGTAAGAGACGTTCTCTCTGCAGACGGTATCGTAAACGAGTTCCTTATGAAGATATGCGGCAACGAGCAGGCAATCGACTTCTTCGCAGAAAAAGCATATTTCTGGTGGATCGTTGCATTTACCAACGTTTGGAAAGAAACCGGTTGGAACGCGATCATCTATCTCGCTGCCATCACGGCTATCGATCCCTGCCTCTATGAAGCGGCAGACATGGACGGCGCAAGCAGATTCCAGAAGATGAGATATATTACTCTTCCTTCTCTGCGTCCGACCATCATGATTCTTTTGCTTATTAACATCGGTAACGTTCTTAACGCAGGTTTCGAACTTCAGTACATCCTTGGTAATGACGTTATCTCAGATGTTTCCAAGATACTTGACGTATTCATTCTCGACTGGGGTATTTCTCAGTTTGACTTCTCTCTCGGTACCGCAGCGGGTATTTTCAAGAGTGTTATTGCTCTCATACTTGTCTGCCTTGGCAACTATATCGCCAAGAAGACCGGTGATGAACGGTTATTCTAAGGGGGAGATTGATTATGAAAATGAAAAGACAACTTCATGCCGGTGATGTGGTGTTTGAGATCTTCCTGATCTTGTTCCTTGTTATCTTCGTTTTTGTAACGCTGTATCCGCTTATCAATACTCTTGCGATCTCGTTCAACGACGGATTTGATACGGTAACAAACAGAATCCATTTCATTCCTCATCAGTTCACTACCGACAACTATAAGGCGGTTTTCGCCAAGGAAGGTTATAGAATCGGTGCTGTCAATACAGTATTGAGAACGCTTTTCGGAACTTTCATCTCGCTTGTTGTCAATGCGGTTCTCGCATTTGTCATCAGCAGAAAGAGATTCCTTTTCAAGAAGAGCTTCTCTTTGTTCTGGGTCATCACGATGTATGTTAACGGCGGTCTCATCCCTACGTTCATCGTTTTCCAGAAGCTTCACCTTACGAATAACTTCCTGGTCTACATCATTCCGGGTGCTGCAAGCGCATTCAACATGCTCGTTATCCGTAACTACATGAACGGTATTCCGGATTCTCTCGAGGAATCTGCTCAGATCGATGGTGCAGGATACTTCAAGATCTTCTATAGCATCATCTCGCCTCTGTGCAAGCCGGTTTATGCCACGATCGCACTGTTCGTTGCAGTTTACCAGTGGAACTCATGGTTCGACGCCATGCTTTACAACAAGATGAAGGATAATCTGACGGTTCTCCAGTACGAGCTCATGAAGCAGCTTGAGACTGCAATGAAGTCAGCGGGAAGTGTAGAAGGCCTTAAGAACTCGGGTACGAGTATCACGCCTACCTCGATCAGAGCGGCCGCTACGATTTGTACGATGCTTCCGATCCTTTTCGTATACCCGTTCCTTCAGAGGTATTTCGTTACCGGTCTTACGATCGGCGGTGTTAAAGAATAAAACAACGTCCTTTGTGTTTCAACGGTTTATGTTTCAGGCGCCCCTCCCAAAGGGACGCCTGAAGCATTTAAAGGGAAGAATAATAGAATAATCGAGAGCTTTAATGTATCATTAACGATAGTTTAGAGCGGGAGTCTTACATGAATCTATTCAGATATGACAGTCCATTAATGCAATTTCTTTCAAGGGCAGCTGACCTTATCTGGGTCAACCTTCTGGTATTGGTCTGCAGCATACCCGTATTTACGGCAGGCGCTGCGCTAAGTGCAATGTCGTCAGTAATTTATAAGATCCTTCACCATGAGGATATTATGGTTACCAGGGAATTCTTCAAGGCCTTTGCAAAGAACTTCAAGCAGGCTACCGTGGTATGGCTCATCATTATGGTGATCGAAGGCGTGCTTATTTATGACGTTTACTATTCAAGGCAGATCGGCACAGGGTTCTCTGAGGCAATGAAGACTTGTGCGATAGTAATGGCAGTCATAGTATTTGCTCTCATGCTTTATGTTTTCCCTCTTCAGGCGCATTACTACAACAAGACCAAGGACCTTTTCAAGAACGCGGCGATAATCTGCGTTGTACATCCTTTCAGGACCATTCTTATGATAGTGGTCCAGGCTTCCCTAATTGCTTTGGGATTCCTTATTTTCTTTGATTACAAGTTTATTCCTTTGCTCGTCGCGTTCGGAATATCGCTGCCGTGGTATTTCTGCGCGTGCATCTACATGCCCGTTTTCGATAAGCTCGACGGTGTTGACGAATTTGGCAACAAGATCGCTCCCGAGACTTTCAAAAGAGAATCCGATTCAGAGGAAGAACCTGCTGAACCGGATCCTGAAAAAAACGATGAAGATGAAGAGGGCGAAGAAGAGGAAAAGCCCGAAGCTTAATCGGGGATCGCTCCTTCAGATGTAAACTTCATAAGGCTGCCTCCGTCTCCGTAAGGCTTCCAGAGAGGCATATCCGTTCCGTCATCATCCTTGCAGTTGGGATCATGCGTCTTAACGAATGAGGCCAGGTAATTGCTCATCTGTCTTGCAAGCTCGAAATGCCTGCCTCTCATGGGTCTCCAGCACTTGATCACGTTGTCAAACCAGAACCAGAGATCGACCGAGTGGAAATTGCCGGGGTTGTCTTCGCCCGGTATATCAGTTCCGAATTCATAAACATAAACAGGGGAGACGCCTGAAGATACTGCTTTGGTGCAGGATTCCTTAACAGACTTCTCAACGATATGTATTCCTTCGAAAACGAATTCGTCGGTGGTATATCCGGTAATGACTGGAATGCCGTTGCAGCGGTTCTCTTCAAAACTGATAAGAGAATCCGTCTTATAGTTAACGCCGTCCTGAACGGGTGCGAATCTAGGGTGATTCTGAGCCCATTCGCCGTATTTGTCCCTGATGGTGAAAGCATCGATCTTACGTGCTTCTTCGATGCTTCCTGCTCCGAGGAATTCAAGGAATTCTTTGCCTTTTGCTTCAGCTCTTTCTAGTGTGACCGGAAGGAGGATGTCATCACCGTTGCCGGGGAATCTGATCATGCCGCTCATGATGACCGCGCCTTTGATAAGGCCGAAATTGTCTTCGTTAGAGATCTGGCAAAGCACGCTTCCGCCGCCGGCGGACTGTCCTGCTATGGTGATGTTGTCAGGATCTCCGCCGAATGCGGCAATGTTTTCTTTGACCCATCTAAGGCCCGCCTGCTGATCCAAAAGGCCGAAGTTTGACGGTGCGTCAGGCGATTCGGCGGTAAGGTCAGGGTGAGCCAAAAAACCTAAAGCGGCAAGTCTGTAATTGACGCTTACTACTACTATTCCGCGGCGTGCAAGGCGCTCTCCGTTAAACTCCATTTCTGCTGTATAACCCCACTGGAAGCCGCCGCCGAAGATCCACAGAAGAACGGGGAGCTTCTCGTCAGCTGCCTTTGCGGGAGTCCATACGTTGAGGTACAAACAGTCTTCGCTCATTGGAATATCGGGATCGACGTGCCACTCTTTGCAGTAGATGTCTGTTCCGACTGCGGGCTGGTCCTGAACGGATATGGGTCCGAACTGATATGCATCAAGGATTCCGTCCCAGTCATTGCAGGGCTGAGGAGCCTTCCATCTGAGGTCGCCGACGGGGGGAGCCGCAAAAGGGATTCCCTTATATACGGTGATCCTGGGATCGTTTCCGGGCAAACCTCTGACCTTGCCGTTCTTAACTGTAGTCTGTCTCAGCATGTCTTAATCCTCCTTGAGCTCAAATCCTGCGAGATCGGGATTGCCGACTCCTTTGAAAGTGAAGTACAGGCTTGCCTTTCCGTCCGGCAGCTTAACGTCTGATTGGACATCTGTCCAGTAGTTGTAGTTCTCTACGGGGAATGTTCCGAGAACTTCGCCGCCGATCTCAGTCCTGACTTCGAAAACACCATTGCCGTAGCCTCTGATCCTTATCATGCTGACTTTGCTGTTCTTGAGATCGAAGAACTTGAATCCTGCTGTGGATGAGTTTGTCATGTTGGTAATGTAACCGCTTCCTGTATTCTCATCGGCATCCGCCTCGTCCTGAGTGATCCTGGGAAATTCGGAACCGAGGAACATACCATGTCCCCAGCTTCCGCCGGTATACATCTGCTCGGTATCGGTAAACAGGTTGCATGCGATATAAGCAGGGTACCAGCCTTTGCCTTCGAGAGGACCGCCGTTCAGACCGCATGATGTTATCTGTGCCTGAATGATCGTGCCGTCATCGTTGAAGTTCAGTTCTTCGGCGCACCCCTGTCTTGAGAAGACCGTACCGTTGGTGTGACGGTGATAGAAGATATACCACTGTCCGTTAATCTCCTCCATGCTTCCGTGATTGTTTGAAGTGTAGTAGACAGGCATCTCGGCAGGTTTGTATCCGTCAATGTGGAGGTCGCAGTTGCTTACGACGACGCCCTTGTATGTGAACTCGCCCTCGGGGCTGTCTGATGTCGCGTAGCAGAGTTCATGCAGAACTACAGATGAATAGATGAAGTAGTAGATGCCGTTTCTTTTTCTGATGGAAGAAGCTTCGAAAAACTCGTGACCTTCATAGCCGCTGCCTGCGGAATAAGGCTGTGAGGGCATTATGAAGCGCGGATCCTTAACGATGGTCAGCATGTCGGGACCGAGTACCGTATGCATGGGGCCGTGTCTGGATTTATCTCCTATAGGGCAGAAGCCCGTATAAAGATGAGTTACGCCGTTCTCGGTAATAATGCCGGGATCGAACTGCGGATCGTCGCCTTCTTTGTTTCCGAGAAGCGTTCCGTCGCTGTAGTGAACATATCCGTAGAATTCGTATTTGCCTGCAGGTGTATCACATACCGCAACGGACACGACATTGACCTTGTCGAGAACATAGTAAAGATAGTATCTTCCGTCAGGTCCTACCGTAACATCAGGAGCATAAAGCGCCATGTGTCCGTCTTTGTTAAGCGGGTCCTGAGTCCTTTTGTAAATGATTCCTTCGTATCTCCAGTTGCCGAGATCATCTACGGGAGCAGACCAGCATACATAATCGTTAAGACAGAAAACGTGTCCGCCGAAAATGTCATGCGAGCCGTACACATAAACGCGTCCGTCAAATACGTAAGGCTCGCCGTCGGGAACGTATTCCCAGGACGGAAGGTAAGGATTAAATGCTTGTTTTTTCATAGTCTTTATCTCCAATTATTGTTTTTGCAATGCTTTGATCCTGTACTGGCGCGGCGACAGGCCCGTGATCTTCCGGAACTGTCTGCAGAAATGTTCCGTATTTCTGTAACCGCATTGTTCTCCGACCGCACTTATCGTGTCTGCGGAGTATAAGAGCTTGTCCTGTGCAAGCTTTATCCTGATCCTTATAACGTCATTCATGCAGGAAATCCCGAACGTGTTTTTGTAAAGGAGCTGCAAATGTGCAGGACTGACGCTTAAGGTATCCGACATCTTTGCTATGGTCCAAGGGTTCTCGGGATGAAGGAGTATCTCTTTTCTCAGGTTTTGCAGCTGCGGCTGATATGATGACTCCCGGCGGGCTGTGATATCTCCTGCCAACTTGGATACAAGAGCGTGGAACAGATCTCCGATTATCGGGTTGGAAGGGTCGTCGCTGACTTGCGATTCCCAGGAAATGAGCTTGATCAGATGGTGAATGTATTCAGGATCCGAAGGCGTGAAGGGTATTCCTTTGAAAGGAATGCCCGCGATCAAGTTATCGTCGGTCTTGAAATGTATCCAGTCATTGGTATAAGGTTCGCCTTCAGGAGAATAGTAGAACTTATGGGCATTCTGAGGGAAAAGGATGATCGTCTCGGGAGGGCAGAGCTTCATTCCTTCTTCTGTCGGAAAGTACACTGGACTGTGCGAAAAGACCAGGAGCCAGCACTCGAAACCGGCGTGACCGGCCTTGGTATCAAATCTTATACCGTTCTTGTGCGTATAGCTGTAACCTGAATACAATATATCAATCATTTGTGCTGAACCATTCCGCGATTTGAAATACCTTAAATATATCTAATATAATAGCACCAGATTGTCATATGTCTAATGGCAAAATAGGATAAATCAATTTTCCCGTACGAAAAATCATTGCTAGAATCGTGCGGGAGATGATACTTTCGAAGTGATAAAATCATGTATATAACGACCGGGAGGTTATTTCCATGGCAGAGAAGACAAAGATGATAATCGAGAAGGACTTTAAGATCGCCGATATCGACGACAGATTATACAGTTCCTTTATCGAGCACTTAGGCCGCGCCGTTTATGACGGTATCTACGAACCCGGTCATCCGAACGCAGACGAGAACGGCTTCAGAAAAGATGTCATTGATCTCGTAAAAGAGCTCGGCGTAACGACAGTAAGATATCCTGGCGGCAATTTTGCGTCCAATTATTTCTGGGAAGATACGGTAGGTCCCAAGGATCAGCGCAAGAAGAGGCTTGACCTGGCATGGAGGACTCTTGAACCGAATGAAGTCGGAATCAACGAGTTCTCCAAGTGGGCGAAAAAGGCCGGTTCTTCAGTCATGATGGCAGTCAATCTTGGCTCGAGAGGCGTACCCGATGCACTCAATCTTCTTGAATACTGCAACCTCGATACTGACAGCTACTATGCATCTCTTCGAAGACAGCACGGAGACAAGGAACCTTACGGCATCAAGCTCTGGTGCCTCGGAAACGAGATGGACGGTCCATGGCAGGTAGGACAGAAGTCTGCTGAGGAGTATGGTCACATCGCGGCAGAGACTGCTAAGGCAATGAAGATGATGGATGAGACCATTGAGTTAGTTGCCTGCGGAAGCTCCGGTGTCGGAATGCCCACGTTCGGTGAGTGGGAAGCCAAGGTCCTTGACCAGGCTTACGATTACGTTGACTACATCTCACTGCACCAGTATTTCGAGAATAGAGCTGGTGATACGGCTGATTTCTTCGCAAGCCTCGATGACGTTGACGAATTCATCAATGCGGTCATCGCAACATGCGATTACATCAAGGGTAAGAAGCACAGCAAGAAGACCGTTAATCTCTCATTTGACGAGTGGAACTGCTGGTATCACGCATCTGCCGAAGACAGCGAGACCATGGAGAAGAAGCCCTGGGGACTTCACCCTCATCTTCTTGAAGATCACTACACCTATGAGGACGCAATAGCTGACGGTCTTGCTCTCATCAAGTTCATCAAGCACGCAGACAGAGTTAAGATCGCGTGCCTTGCACAGCTCGTAAACGTTATCGCTCCCATCATGACGGAGAGCGGCGGTGCGGCATGGAGACAGACGATCTTCTATCCGTTCTATCACGCATCGAAATACGGAAGAGGAGCTGCTTTGAAGCCCGTCATGAAGACCGGTACGCACAAGACTTCCAAGCATGAGGAAGTAACTGACGTTGAAGCGGTTCCCGTTTATAACGAGGAGAAGCGGCAGCTTACGATTTTCGCCGTAAACAGACTGACCGATGAATCAGTTCCTTTCGAGGTTGACTTGAGGGGTTTTGAAGGCTACAAGGTCGTTGATTACCAGGCGCTTGAGAGCACTGATATGCTCGCTGTGAATTCCGCGGAAGAAGAGAAGGTCAAGCCCGTTACGAAGACGGATTATACCGTTACCGAGAACGGCTTTACGGCGGAATTAAAACCCGCATCCTGGAACGTGATAATACTTTCTAAATCATAATTTTCCTACCTTCAAATGTCGCTTTTGAGGCGACCACGGCAAACAGTATCCTCCCTATAATGAGGTCGTAAGCAAAAGCTTAAACGGCACGAATAGGGAGGATATTAACATGAAAAAGAATCTTACTGAACTGGTCTTCATCCTTGACAAATCAGGCAGCATGGCAAGCCTTGAGAAGGACACGATCGGAGGCTTCAATTCAATGATCGAAAAGCAGAAGAAACTCGACGGCGAATGCCTCGTATCCTGTGTTCTTTTCGACAACGGACAGAAGGTCATCTATGACAGGGTCCCCATCGCCGAAGTCGAGCCCATGACCGACAAAGACTACTGCGCAAGCGGAAGTACTGCACTGGTAGATGCACTTGGACTTGCGATCAAGCACATCGGTGACATCCACAAGTACATAAGGGAAGAAGATGTCCCCGAGCATACGATCTTCATTATCACGACAGACGGAATGGAGAATGCGAGCAGGATCTATTCGGCTGACAAGGTCAGGAAAATGGTCGGTAAAAAGACAGAGAAGCACGGCTGGGAGTTCCTCTATCTTGCTGCAAATATCGACGCGGTGGAGACAGGTGCGGCAATCGGAATCAAAAAGGGAAGAGCCGCAAATTACAAGTGCGATGCGAAGGGAACAGGCTTGCTTTATGAAGCCGTATGCTCGGCAGTCGGAAGCATGAGAAGCTGCGCCAAGATCGAAGACAACTGGGCTGAAGAACTCGAAGCGGATAACAAAAACAGATGATAAAAACTTAAGTCATTACCCATGCCAACCCTGCCCCTCATGTAATGAATTGTGCTATTATAGCCTTATTCAAAAACATTACAGGAGGGGTTTGGTATGGGTTTTGAAGCAGCAGAAGCAGCGGAATACGTTCCGGTGCTTTATCAGACATTTTGGGCTTTGATTCCGCCGCTTGTGGCGATCCTTTTGGCCCTGATCACCAAAGAAGTTTACAGTTCGCTTTTCGCCGGAGTCGTTGTCGGCGGACTGATATATTCTTACTCATATACCAGTCCGTATTTCGATCCTGTCCGTGCCATGAATCACGTATTCAAGGACGGATTGATAGAGCAGCTCCACGATAAAGCAAATGTCGGTATTCTTATCTTCCTTGTCTTCCTCGGAATCATAGTCGCGATGATGAACAAAGCGGGAGGATCCGCGGCCTTCGGAGAATGGGCATCAAAGCATGTTCATTCCAGAGTAATGGCTCAGCTTGCAACGATCCTTCTCGGTTGCCTTATCTTCATCGATGACTATTTCAACTGCCTCACGGTAGGTTCCGTTATGCGTCCCGTCGCAGACAAGGAGAAGATCTCAAGAGCAAAGCTGGCTTATCTCATTGACGCTACTGCAGCTCCTGTCTGCATCATCGCTCCGATCTCGTCCTGGGCGGCGGCAGTATCCCGTTTTGCACCTGAAGGAACGAACGGGATCATGCTTTTCGTAAAGGCGATCCCTTATAACTATTACGCGCTCCTTTCCATCCTTATGATGGTATTCCTTGCGGTATTCAAGATCGATTACGGTCCGATGAAGCGTCATGAACTCAATGCTCTTAAGGGTGATCTGTTTACGGTCGGCGCTCCCGATAAGACCTCAGAACATGAAGTTAAGGGTAAGGGCAAGGTTGTAGATCTCGTTCTTCCTGTCTTCACGCTGATCTTCTTCTGCGTTATCGGTATGATCTACACCGGCGGTTTCTTTGAAGGTGAGACTTTCGTTAATGCGTTCGCCAACAGTGACGCTTCCGTAGGACTTGCTTATGGTGCGTTCGGCGCGATCATCTTCATGGTCATCTACTACATCGTCAGAGGCGTACTCAAGTTCAAGGAGTGCATGTCTTGCGTTGAGGCTGGCTTCAAGGCAATGGTTGCTCCGATATTGATCTTAACGCTTGCCTGGACACTTAAGTCCATGACCGATTCATTAGGCGCAGCTGACTGCGTTGCAAATTTCGTAAAACAGGGACCTTTCCAGGATCTCACGTGGGCAATGCCCGCGATCATCTTCCTGATCGCATGCGGACTGTCATTCGCGACAGGTACATCCTGGGGTACGTTCGGTATCCTCATTCCGATCACTCTCAATGTATTCTCGCTTGAGAGCGGCAATATCCTCGCGGTCATCTGCATGTCCGCTTGTATGGCCGGTGCTGTCTGCGGCGATCACTGCTCACCGATCTCCGATACGACGATCATGTCTTCGGCAGGTGCACAGTGCAACCACATTGCGCATGTATCGACTCAGCTTCCTTATGCTCTGACGGCTGCGGTAGTATCGTTTGCGGTCTATCTCATCGCCGGAGTTCTTCAGATCTATGTTCCGTCTTACGGAACAAATGCCGTTATATCTCTCGGCATCGGAATAGTCCTGATGGTGGGAGTCATGCTCCTGTTAAGGAAGATATTGCCTACTCCTGATGCTTCGGCTCTTCAGAAGGACGCCGAGAAAGAGTCTCTGAAAGCTGCGAAAGAATGATCGCAGCGAACATGATTATGCAGCCGGCGCCCTCTCTCAGGCTCATGCCCTGATGAAGGACGATAGCCGCCGCTATGACGGCGAAGACCGACTCCATGCACATAAGAAGTGAAGCGACCACGGGGTTCGCATGCTTCTGACCGATGATCTGAAAAGTATATGCAACACCGCAGCTCATAATTCCCGAATACAAAAGGGAAGGAGCTGCGGTTTTTATGTCTGCGATTACCGGGTGCTCGAAAATGAACATTGCGACGATCGAGATGACCGCGGCAACGGCAAACTGCATGAATGAGAGCTGGATGCCGCTGATGTCCTTTTCGAGAAACTTGTCGATCATCATTATCTGTACTGCGTAGAAAACGGCACAGATCAGAGCGAGTACGTCGCCCGAGTTGATCGAAGTGAGATCTGACGGATTGATGCAGAGGAAGAAAAGACCGACGAGGCCCATTAAGATCGAGAGCCAGGTCAAAAGCTTTATCTTCTTGCCCAAGAATACCGAGAAGAGCGGGACGAAAAACATATAGAACGCTGTGATGAATGCGATCTTGCCCGAAGTCGAATAATAGAAAGCGAACTGCTGGAAGTTCTGTGCGACAGAGAAGACTATTCCGAGGATAAGTCCGGAGAGAAGAGTGCTTTTCCTCAGATCAAATCCGTGGTTGACGATCAGTACTACAGGAATAAGGACTATTGCTCCGAGTGTTGTCCTGATGCCCGTAAAAGTAAAAGCATCTATGGACTTCATGCCGATCTCCTGGGCAACGAAAGAAGAACCCCAGACGATGGCGGTTATCAGCAGGAATATTATGCCTTTAGGTGTTGTTTTGCGCATTGCAGTATTATATCATCCGAAGCCGAAATGTCAGCATTGATAAATCAGCGTATAATATTCCGGGTGGAAAATACGGAGGTGTATATGAAGACTCTGATTGTTTATTATTCGCTTGAAGGCAACACAAAAATGATCGCCGAAAAGCTTGCGGAAAAGACGGGCGCGGATCTTTTGGAGATCAAGTCCAAAAAGGTATATCCCACAAAGGGACCTGCGAAGTTCATAGTCGGTGGCAAGGACGCGGCTTTCAAGGTCTGCCCTGAGATAGAGAAACCCGATAAGAACGTTAAGGAATATGAGGCTGTGGTTATAGGTACTCCCGTTTGGGACGGAACGATAGCACCGCCATTAAGATCATATTTGAGGGATATCCTCATAAATACTCCCAAGGTCGCCGCTTTTGCCTGCATGGCGGGAAAAGATCCCAAGAAGACATTCAAGGTCATCAAAGAACTTGTGGTAATAGACGAGCTTCTTGCGGAAGTAAGTTTTTTCAGCCCTGCGAACGGTAACGATCCCGATATGGAATCCAAGATCGATCAGCTTGCTTCCGTGCTGAATTAATTATTTGCCGAAGCATACATTGTTGACTTGCTTCCGGCAATGTAAAATAATATTAACATCCAATTCAAGGAGGAAGACAAAATGGCAAATAAATATGCTGGCACACAGACAGAGAAGAATCTTCAGGCTGCATTCGCAGGTGAATCACAGGCTAGAAACAAGTATACATACTTTGCTTCAAAGGCTAAAAAGGAAGGCTTCGAGCAGATTGCCGCACTCTTCCTTAAGACAGCCGACAACGAGAAGGAGCATGCAAAGCTCTGGTTCAAGGAATTAGACGGCATCGGCGATACTGCAGAGAACCTCGCAGCAGCTGCTGACGGCGAGAACTTCGAATGGACAGACATG
>JAEEGL013037981.1_pt1 | contig 21164 bp, 23 predicted proteins | sample 9134231 | NCBI WGS metagenome assembly JAEEGL01 (sample SAMN16246548, study PRJNA631951) | gut metagenome | biome: gut microbiome; feature: rumen; material: fiber-attached | host: Bos | place: Iran: Karaj | collected 2018-10 | reverse complement strand
TTCATTGTAACGCCGTAAACGTCGAAGCCGTCCTTTTGTAAAAGATAAGCGGCGACAGATGAGTCAACGCCGCCGCTCATGCCTATCATAACTTTTTTCATATCAGCCGCCCAGACGAATCATTTCGTCTATACATTTTCTCGCTTTTTCAATCGTTTCGCCGTTTTCGTAAGCCGAAACAAAGCGCTCAATGACCTCCTGCCTGAAATCCTCCGTCATATTGAGCATATAGTGCCGTATGCCGAGTCTGCCGCAGACCGCCTTCGCATCCTCTGCATCCTCGAGCGAACAGCACGCCTTGTCGGGCAGTACGTCAATGTCGTCGTTATTGAACAGCTTCATTGTAACGCCGTAAACGTCGAAGCCGTCCTTTTGTAAAAGATAAGCGGCGACAGATGAGTCAACGCCGCCGCTCATACCTATCATTACCTTTTCCATATCAGCCGCCGAGTCTTATCATTTCGTCGATGCATTTTCTTGCTTTTTCTATCGTTTCTCCGTCAAGCTCGATTTCCTCGCCGCTTCTGCCGAGTATAGCATTGTAAACGTCGTAAAGTGTGTTGAGTTTCATATTCTTGCACATAAGCTTCTGCGAGAGATTCCAGAACAGCTTGTCGGGACATTCGTACTGAAGATGCCCGGTAATCGAAAGCTCCGTGCCTATGATAAATTCCTTTGCGTCGGAATTCTTTGCAAATTCCATTATACCCGAGGTTGAGCCGACGTAATCGGCGTGCTTTACAACCTCTTGAGTACATTCGGGATGGACGAGCAGAAGTGCGCCGGGGTGCTTTGCCTTCGCTTCAAGAACTTCCTTTTCGTTTACGGAAGCGTGAACGGGACAGCCGCCCTGAAGAAGCTTGAAATTCTTTTCTGGTATCTGCTCGGCAACGTATGCTCCGAGATTGCAGTCGGGTATGAAAAGTATATTCTTTTCGGGTATCTGCTTACAGATTTTAACTGCGCTTGACGAGGTTACGCAAACGTCGCAGATCGTTTTTAGTTCTGCGGTTGTATTGATATAGCAGACAACCTTGTAATCGGGGTACTGACTCTTGACAATTGAAATTGTATCTCTGTCCATCTGCTCTGCCATCGGACAGCCCGATTCGGCGTGGGCGAGTATAACCTTCTTTTCGGGCGAAAGGATTTTCACCGTTTCCGCCATAAAGCGAACGCCGACCATGATAACGGTCTTCTGCGGCGCAGTTTTCGCCTTGACGGACAGAGCGTAGCTGTCGCCCGTAAAGTCCGCAATTTCGATTATCTCGTGCGCAACGTAGCTGTGCGCAAGTATGCACACGTCGTTTTCTTTTTTCAGTCTTAAAATTTCCTGCTGAACGTCTTTAATCATTTTTTACCCCTCTTTGCAAGGCTTTTCATTTTATCGCCGTGACGGTACTCGTCAAACATTATCTGCTCGAGCTCGGGAAAGTCTGCAATGTACGGCTTGTAACCGTCGCCGCCCTTATATTCGCCTATGGCTATGCCCCTTAAAAGCAGAGCGCGCGGCAGAATTTTATACGCCTTTGAAATAATGTTCGCCAGTCCGTCGGACGCTTTCAGCTCCTCTCCGGTGTACTTGCGGCAGATAACGGCATGCCTGCCCTCATCCTTAGCCGCTTCAAGAAACGCCTCTTTGAGTTCGCTGTCATCTGTCAGCTCGGCTAATTTGCGGTACATAAGCACTGCGTCGAGCTCACCCTGCTGAAACGATAAAAATGCCTTCTTCTGCTGTTCGGTCACAGTAACACCTCCCTGATAAGTAAATAATATATTTTTGTTCGGCTTTTGTCAATAAACACTCTGCCATATAGAGTATTAAAATTATACTTGTACTTTATAGACATTTGTTGTATAATATTACCCAATTAATTTTGCAGAGGCGATATTATGAGAATTGTTATAAAGGTAGGCACCTCGACTTTGACCTACGGCACGGGCAGGCTCAACATAAGACGCGTTGAGAAGCTCTGCACCGTCATAAGCGACCTTAAGAACAGCGGCCATGAGGTTATACTTGTTTCCTCGGGCGCTATCGGTATGGGCGTCGGCAAGCTCAACTTAAGCGAAAGACCGACGGACATCCCGACAAAGCAGGCTGCCGCGGCGGTCGGTCAGTGCGACCTTATGTACACATACGATAAGCTTTTCTCGGAATATCGCCATACCGTAGCCCAGCTTCTGCTGACGGGTTATGACCTTACAAACGAGCACAGCAGCGTCAACTTCCGCAATACTCTGATGCGCCTGCTTGAACTCGGGGTGCTTCCCATAGTCAACGAAAATGACACCGTTTCCACCGATGAAATAAAGATAGGCGACAACGACACGCTCGGCGCGGTAGTTGCCGAGAGCACGGGTGCAGGCTTGCTCGTTATGCTCACGGATATCGACGGACTTTACACCGCCGATCCGAGAAAGGACGAAAATGCAGAGCTCATTCCCGTTGTTGAAACGATTGACGACTCAATCCGTTCACTTGCCGACGATTGCCATTCGGGCTTCGGCACGGGAGGTATGATTACTAAGATACGCGCCGCCGAAATCGCGGTTAAATCGGGCTGTGATGTAGTAATAGCCAACGGCAGCGATCCGTCGGTGCTCTACGGTATAGTTGACGGCGAGCAGATAGGCACGCGCTTTATCGCGGAAAGGAAATAAAATGTTAGAAAATACTCAGGAAATACTGATAAACGCCAAAAAGGCATCTGCCGATATTTTAGGTCTGACGACCGACAAGAAAAATGCGGCGCTTCTCGCGATGGCTGACGCTCTGATTGAAAACGAAGCCGATATTTTAGCCGAGAACGAAAAGGACGTCGAAGCGGCCCGCGGCACTGTCTCGGACGTTATGATTGACCGCCTTTCACTCTCACACGACAGAATACTCGGCATGGCTCAGGGAATACGTGAGGTCGCCGGGCTTCCCGACCCCGTCGGCAACGTGCTCGACGAGGTAACACGAAACGGCAATCTTGTTATTAAAAAGGTTTCCGTACCGCTCGGAGTTGTCGGCATTATTTACGAGAGCCGTCCCAACGTTACGTCCGACGCGGCTTCGCTCGCATTAAAGAGCGGCAACGCCTGCGTACTGCGCGGCGGCAAGGAGGCGTTCCGTTCGGCACTCGCAATAGTCAAAGCGCTCAGAAGCGGACTTGAAAAGGTCGGCGTAAATCCCGACGCAATTCAGCTTATTCACGACACAACCCGTCAGAGCGCCAACGAGATGATGAAGGCGAACGGTCTTATCGATATGCTCATTCCAAGAGGCGGCGCGGGACTTATACGCGCCTGCGTCGAGAACGCAACAGTTCCCTGCATTCAGACGGGCACGGGTATCTGCCACGTTTACGTTGAAAAAACAGCCGACCTTGATATGGCCGTCAACATAATCAACAACGCCAAAACAAGCCGTCCTTCGGTTTGTAACGCCGAGGAGGTCTGTTTGGTTGACGAAGCGGTTGCAGAGGACTTTTTGCCGATGCTGAAAAGCAAGCTCGTTGACGAAAGAGCCGCAAACGGCCTGACGCCCGTTGAATTAAGGCTTGACGGAAAGGCGGCAGAAATTATCAACGGCACACCTGCGGGCGAAAAGGACTTTGATACCGAATTCCTTGATTACATTCTCGCGGTTAAGGTAGTTTCGGGCGTTGACGAGGCTATAGCACATATCTCGGCACATTCGACGGGACATTCGGACGCAATTATCACGAATGACGAAACTGCGAAGCGGAAATTCACGCTTCTCGTTGACAGTGCGGCGGTTTACGTAAACGCTTCAACCCGCTTTACCGACGGCGGCGAGTTCGGTCTCGGCTGCGAAATGGGCATTTCGACTCAGAAGCTTCACGCCAGAGGTCCTATGGGACTTAAGGAGCTGTGTTCATACAAATATATCGTTACGGGTAACGGAAACATAAGGTGATAATTATGAAAATAGGTTTTATAGGTACGGGTAATATGGGCGGCGCGCTTGCGAGCGCCGTATCAAAGGGCGGCTGCGAGGTTTATCTTTACGACAAGGACGCCGAAAAGGCGGACGCGCTTGCGCGTGAAATCTCGGCTAACTCCGTTTATGCCGAAACACTTATCAGCGAGTGTGATTTTATATTCATCGGCGTTAAGCCGCAGTTTCTGGCGGCGCTTTCTGCCGAAATCAAACCGCTTCTTGATAAAAAGAGCGGCGAATTCACGCTTGTCAGCATGGCGGCGGGCGTCAGCCTGAAAAGTCTGAACGAGCTTTTCGGCAGCGTTCCGACCATCCGCATTATGCCCAACACGCCCGCTTCGGTCGGCAAGGGAGTTATACTCTACTGCACCGAAGGAGTTGACGGTTCAAAGGAAAACGCATTTAAGGAGTTTATGGCTTCCTGCGGCACGGTTGACAGGATTGAGGAAAGACTTATCGACGCCGCGAGCGCGGTTTCGGGCTGCGGTCCCGCGTTTGCATATATGTTTATCGACGCTCTTGCGGACGGCGCAGTTGAATGCGGCCTTCCGCGCGACAGGGCGCTTGACTACGCAGCTTCCACGCTTGAGGGCGCGGCGGCTCTCTTAAAGGCTTCGGGCAGACATCCCGCCGAACTCAAGGACGCCGTATGCTCGCCCGCAGGCTCTACAATCGAGGGCGTAAGAGCGCTCGAGGAAGGCTCGTTCAGAGCCGCCTGCATAAATGCGGTCAAGGCTTCGTATGAGCGCACAAAGGAACTTGGTCAGAAATAACATAAAAACACCCGTTGAATGCGAAAAACTGTTGAAAACGGGGTAATTTCAAAAACACCTTGATTTGCCTGCGCTTTTCTGCTAAAATTACTCAAAATTTCGGAGGTGAGAAGGATGAAAAAAATAGATATTTACGATTTTGACAAAACCGTATTACCCTTTGACAGCGGTTCGACGTTCGCGTTCTACTGTTTCTTAAGGCATCCCTATCTTTTGTTCCTTCTGCCTTTCTATTTCTTTGACATACTTCTGTTTTTAACGCACATTATCGGACTTGACCATTTCAAGCACCATATTTTCTGCTTCGTGCGTTTTATCAATCTCGAAAAGAACGTCAAAAAGTTCTGGGACAGACACGAGAAGGATTTTTACGGGTTTGCGCGTAAGGAAAACCGCGAAAGAGAGTCGGTTGTCATTAGCGCAAGTCCCGATTTTCTCTTAAAGGAAGCGCAGAAAAGGCTCGGCTTTGAGCACCTTATCTGCACTCGCCACGACCCGAAAACGGGTACTCTTCTCTATAAGAATTGCCGTAACGCCGAGAAGGTGCGCCGCTTCTATGAGGAGTTCAATAAGGACGAGGTTGAGGTCGTAACCGTTTATTCGGATTCAATCTCCAACGACGGTCCGATTTTCTCTCTGGGACAGAATTGCATACACGTTCATTCGGGCGCGCGCTTCGAGCCGTTTAAGTATGAGGACGTCTACGGCGAAAGAGAATAAAAAAATCATTGACAAGCATTTACTTTTCTGTTAAAATACTTTTTGCCGCATATTAGGGGGCAGTATATATTATTATACTATAAGCGAGTTTTCCGCCTCCGATAGCGAGACTATAATTAAGGTAGGTAAAAACATGTACGCAGTAATCGTTACCGGCGGTAAGCAGTACAAGGTAGAGAACGGCGACGTTATCTATGTTGAGAAGCTTGACGCCCAAGAGAATGCCGAAGTAACCTTTGATAAGGTTCTTGCAATCGGTGCCGACGACGGCATCAAGGTTGGTTCTCCTTACGTTAAGGGCGCAACCGTTGCAGCTAAGGTATTGAAGACGGGTAAGGGTAAGAAAATCACCGTATTTACTTACAAGCCCAAGAAGAACGAAAAGCGCAAGAAGGGACATCGTCAGCCGTACACTAAGGTTGAGATTTCCGCAATTAACGCTTAAAGGCCATGATAAGAGCGAGGTTCAGTTATTCCCCCGAGGGTTTAGCGGACGGCTTTGAGATAAGCGGTCATTCCGGTTACGCAGAGGTCGGCAACGACATAGTCTGCGCGGCGGTTTCATCGGCGGCTTATATGTGTGCCAACACCCTGACTGAGATTCTGGGATTGAAACCCGAGCTCAGCGAAACGGACGGCACGATGAAGCTTAAGCTGAACGCTGAGGAATCACGCAAAGCCGATGCGGTATTAAAAGGATTGATACTTCATCTTGAACAGCTCTCATTACAGTATCCCGATTTTATCAAGATTGAAAGAGGTGCAAAAAATGCTTAAAATAAACATTCAGTTGTTCGCTCATAAAAAGGGAATGGGTTCTACCAAGAACGGCAGAGACTCCGAATCAAAGCGTCTCGGCGTTAAGCGTGCGGACGGTCAGTTCGTTCCTGCAGGCAACATTCTTGTAAGACAGCGCGGAACTCACATTCATCCCGGTGAGAACGTTGGCAAGGGCTCTGACGATACCCTTTTCGCCAAGGTTGACGGCGTTGTACGCTTCGAGCGTTTCGGCAAGGACCGCAAGAAGGTAAGCGTTTATCCCGTTGAGCAGTAATTAATTACAAAATCAAAAGGCAGAGCCGGTCTCTGCCTTTTCTTTTTTTGCAAATTCGGTTCGTATTATATATCAATTTATGAATTATGCACTAAACCGCGCCCGTTAAATGTGAATACTTGCGAATTATATAGAATTTTGCAGGAATTGAAAACTGATATTGCAAAAATGCATATAATGTATTAAAATATTTAGCGTATTATTAATGAATATGTATTTACGGAGTGAGTAAAATGCAATTTACTGCCATGGGCAGAGATGAGCTTGTAGATCTCTACAACTCCCTTAAAGCCGAATACGAGCAGATCAAGTCCGAGAATTTATGCCTCGACATGTCGCGCGGCAAACCCGCTGCGGATCAGCTTGATCTGTCTATGGATATACTTAAGCAGATTATCGGCGTTTACGACTGCAAGACCGAAAACGGTTTTGACTGCCGTAACTACGGCTTGCTCGACGGCATTCCCGAGTGCAAGCGCCTTTTTGCCGATATGCTTGAGGTCGAGCCGAAGAATGTTATAATCGGCGGCACCTCGAGCCTTGCTCTTATGTTCGACTACATTACGCAGTGTATGCTTACGGGCGCGGGACTTATGCCCTGGGGCAAGCAGTCGGCGGTCAAGTTTATCTGCAACGTTCCCGGCTACGACAGACATTTTGCAATCTGCGAGCATTACGGAATCAAGATGATAAACGTTCCGCTTCTCGACGACGGCCCTGATATTGATAAGATTACCGAGCTTATCAAGGACCCGACCGTCAAGGGTATGTTCTGCGTACCGAAGTATTCCAACCCGACGGGCATTACCTATTCAGATGAAAAGGTTCGCGCCCTCGCCGCGCTCAAGCCTTCGGCGAAGGACTTCCGCGTAATCTGGGATAATGCGTATGCAATTCACGACCTTTATTCCGAGCCTGACAGACTTCTCAATATCTTTGAAGCGTGTAAGGAATTCGGTACCGAGGACAACTTTGTGGAGTTTACCTCGACTGCTAAAATAAGCTTCCCCGGCGGCGGAGTTTCCTGCATTGCGGCTTCGGACAACAATATCAGGATGATTATGTCACGCCTTAAGACTCAGACTATCTGCTACGATAAGCTCAATCAGCTTCGCCACGCTAAATTCTTCCCCGATATGGACGCCGTGAAGCTTCACATGAAGAAGCACGCCGCCATTATCAGACCGAAGTTCGAAATCGTGCTTGAAGCCTTTGAAAATGAGCTTGCCGAGTACGACCTTGCCGATTGGACCAAGCCCAACGGCGGCTATTTCATAAGCCTTGACGTCAAGCACTGTTCGGCAAAGCGGGTAGGCGAGCTTTGCAAATCGCTCGGCGTTACGCTGACAACAGTCGGTGCAACCTATCCCTACGGAAAGGACCCCGACGACAGAAACATCCGTATTGCGCCTACATTCCCGACCGTTTCCGAGCTTAAAAAGGCGAGCGAGGTACTCTGCCTTTGCATAAAACTTGCAAGTATCGAGAATTTAGTGTAATATATAACCATAAACTTTTATGGTGATTATATGTCAATCTTCAAAAAAGAGAATAACAGCCCCGCAGCTGCCGACAGGCCGTTTGTTACGGCGGTAATCGTTGCGGCGGGTAATTCAACAAGAATGGGCGGCGTCAACAAGCAGTTTTTGCTTATTGACGGCGTCCCTGTGCTTATAAGAAGCCTTCTTGCGTTCGCAGAGTGCGATTATATCAACGAAATTGTCATTTCTGCGCGTGAGGAGGATATACCGAAAATGTACTCGATGATACGCGAGTATCGGGTGCTCAAGGTCAAGGAGATAGTTAAGGGCGGCGAAACCCGTCAGCAGTCGGTGTTCAATGCCATCCGCGTCAGCAGTCCGTTCTCGGAATACTTCGCTATTCACGACGGCGCACGTCCGCTCGTATCGGAAAAGGAAATCGCCGATACCGTTCGCGCAGCATTTGAAACCGGAGCCGCGGCAACCGCTGTCAGAGTCAAGGACACCGTAAAAATTGCCGACGAAAACGGCGTGATTATCTCGACGCCCGACCGCTCAAAGCTATGGGCGGTTCAGACGCCTCAGGTGTTCGAAAGACGCCTGTATCTCTCCGCCATCGACGCCGTTAAGGATTCTGAGAATTTCACCGATGACTGCAAGCTCATCGAGGAATACGGCGCTCAGGTCAGACTCGTCGAGGGCAGTTATGACAACATTAAAATCACTACGCCCGGCGACACAGCGCTCGCCGAAGCGATAATAAGGAGGCGTAACGGATGATAAGAATCGGTCACGGCTACGACGTTCATAAGCTCGTCGGCGGGCGAAAGCTCATACTCGGCGGCGTTGAAATTGAGAACAACGGCATAGGACTTTCAGGGCACAGTGACGCCGATGTTCTTCTCCACGCGATAAGCGACGCGCTTCTCGGCGCGGCGGCGCTCGGCGACATCGGCAAGCACTTCCCCGATACCGATGAAAAGTACAGGGGAGCCGACAGCCTTAAACTGTTAAGGCAGGTCGGAATTCTGCTTGACGAAAAAGGTTACAGCATAGTCAATATTGACTCGACCGTACTTGCTCAGGCGCCGAAGCTTGCACCGCATATTGATAAAATGCGCGAAAATATTGCCGACGCTCTCTCAATCCCCGTTGACGCAGTAAGCGTAAAGGCAACCACCGAGGAGGGATTGGGCTTCACGGGCGAAAAACTCGGCATAGCCGCCCACGCCGTCTGTCTTATAGAAAAGAAAATAAACATTAAGAACATATAAATTTAAGGCTGCTTTTCAAAAGCAGCCTTAGTTTTTTTATCTTCTGTTATTGTTTGTTCTTGTGCCGTTGTAGAATTTCAGCTTTTTTCTTCTCCTGCGGCGCTTCTTCCTGCGGCGCGGATTTGCCGATGTGAAGTAATGTATAACTACCACAACGAGTATCATCGCAACTATTATAATGAAAATAGGCGAGGAGATTATGTTGTAAAGCCCGTCGAGCGCCCACAGTATCACGCTGACCTTAATGTCCTCGGCGGCTACAAGGTCGACCGTTGCCAGCTCGGTGTCCGCATAGAGCACCTTTGCCTTGCCGAGCACCTCACCCTTCTTTACGGGCGCCTTTATCTGAGCAGGCGTCTCTGATTCAATTACCTGAACGAGTACGCTGCCCGAATCCGTTCCGACGGGAACGAGCGCCGTAACGTCGTTTGCGGGAACGAGCCTTACGTGGTCAACGCCGAATGCAAGCTTTACATCTACAACCGTAACAATATCGGTTGTGTTTACTATCTTTTCAAGGCGTATGTTTTCGAACACCCATTTATAAAGCTTCTTGGTCTCAAGAAATGCCATGTTGTCGGGGTTGTTGTCGTTGTTGACGTCCTCTGCGTGCGCACCCATGACGATACACAGGTAATTATAACCGTCCTTGCTCGCCTTGGTGATAATGCACTGTCCTGCGTTCGAGGTCGTACCGGTCTTGATGCCCTGAACGTATTCGTAGTAGTAGGTCTTGAAGTTGGGATTTATAACCCAGTTTGTCGATACGAAATTGCGTTCATTGCTCATATTCGTCGCCGGCATCGTGTATTTGTATGTGGTACAGATTTCCGTAAAGACAGGAAGATTCAGCGCGTACTTCGTAATCTTTGCAAGGTCGTTTGCGGTGGTGTACTGACCTTCCGCGTCAAGACCGTGAGCGTTGACGTAATGCGTACCTTCGGCGCCTACACGTGCTGCAAAGTCGTTCATCATGCTTACGAAGTTCTCGATGCTTCCGCCGCCTATGTAATCGGCAAGTATGTTCGCCGCCTCGTTAGCGGACTTGACGAGCATACAGTAAAGCAACTGTCTGACAGTAACCTCTTCGCCTGCCTTTAAGCCTGCCATTGACGAGCCCGTGCCGTTGAGCAGCGTTATGCAGTAAGAGGGAACGGTGATAACAGTGTCCAGATTCTCACAGTTTTCGATAGTGAGTATCGCCGTTGTGATTTTCGTCAGCGAAGCGGGAGCAGCGGTTTTGTCGGCATTCTTTGAGAATATAACCGTACCGTCGTCAAGGCTGAACAGCAGAACAATGTCCGCCTTCGTTTCAAGCTCGGCGTTGTAATCGGCATAGCTGTTTATTATTGTAAAAGGAGAAAATACTAATACGAGACATATCAAAAAAGAAATAATTCTTTTCAAACAATCTCCCCCTTGAAAACAGAATAAAATAAGTATATAATATATTAGCCAAATTATTATAACAGATAATTCGGAAAAATCAATTCTTTTTTGAGGATGTGAAAAAATTGATTTATATCACCGGCGACACCCATGCCGAATTCGACAGACTATCGCCTTCAAAGCTCCGCTTTATGAAGGAGGGCGATACCCTTATAGTCTGCGGTGACTTCGGCTTTATATGGGACGATTCCAAGCGTGAGCAGAAGATTATACGTCAGCTCGGCAAGAGAAAATATAATATCTGCTTTATCGACGGCACTCATGAGAATTTTTCACTTCTCAACAATTACGAGGTAAGCGAGTGGAACGGCGGCAAGGTGCATAAGATTTACGACAATCTCTATCACCTTATGCGCGGTCAGGTCTTTTCAATTGACGGCAAGACCGTGTTCACGATGGGCGGCGGCGAGAGCCCCGACATCGACATCCGCACCGAGGAAAACGGCTGGTCAAAGGATGAGATTCCCACGCAGGACGAACTTGCCGAGGGAGTTAAGAACCTTGAGAAATACGGTTATAAGGTTGACTACGTCGTTACTCATGAGCCTCCGACGCGTATCAAGGGCTTCTTACAGCTCAAGGATTACGACAACCTCCGTGTAACCGCGCTCAACGCCTATTTCGGCGAGCTTTCGAACAACTGTAAGTTCCAGCGCTGGTTCTTCGGAAGTATGCATATAGACAAGTACATTTCGGGCACTCATATAGCGGTGTTCAAGAATATAATCAATGCCCAGACGGGAGAAAAGGTCTGAAAATGAAAATTACGGCTTCAAAAAAAATAATCGGCACTATCGAAATGATTGCCGCCGCGATTGTAATAATCGCCGCGGTGTTCCTCGCCGGCGGAAAGTTTAAGGAATGGCGCAACAAGCCTACCGTTCCCGAGCAGACCGTCAGCGAAACTCAGCCTGTTGAAACAACCGAGGCGACCACAGCAGAGCCGACAACGGTCGAGCAGACTACAGAGCTGCCGACGATAGGTGAGTGGACTGTTAACAAGTCAATAGTCGTCACCTCAAATTCGGCTATGGAAATGTATTCGATAGCCAAGGAAAGACTGACGAACTACGCAAACGTTATCAATACCTTTGCGGCGAAGGTTCCCGACAAGAAGGTGTATTGTCTTCTGGCTCCCATACAGATAGCCTTCTACGGTCCCGACGAATACAGAACGGGCAGCCATTCGCAGCCCGACGGCATCAATATAGCCTATTCTGCGCTTTCACCGAACGTAACTTCGATTGACGCTTACACGGAGCTTTCAAAGCACACGAACGAGTATATCTATTTCCGCACCGACCATCACTGGACGGCGAGGGGAGCGTACTACGCATACAAGGCATTCTGCAATAAAAACGGTTTCAACTGCACTCCGCTTGAAAACTATCAGACCGGCAGGCTCGATAACTTCGTCGGCACTATGTATAACTACACTCAGGCGCAGGTGCTCGTTGACAATCCCGATTACGTCGAGTACTTTATGCCGATTGTCTCTGCTGAAGGTCAGTATTTCTCGAACGCCGCAATGAACGACGGCAGAGCATTGAGAATTATCTCGACCGACATCACCGCGCGCGGCTCCAAGTATATGTGCTTTATACAGGGTGACAAGGCACTCGAAAGAATTGTTACAAGCAACCAGAACGGCAAAAAAATTCTTGTTATAAAGGAATCTTACGGCAACGCTATGGTTCCGTTCCTGCTTGAGAATTATAACGAGGTATTTGTACTTGATCCCCGTCAGGACGGCGTCAAGGATATGAACCTTCCGCAGTTTGTAATTGACAACGGTATAAACGAGGTGCTCTTTATTAACTACGTTTTTGCCCCGTCGAACAAAACTTATATGAACGCGCTGACGAATATCGTCAACAAGCCCACTGCCGCAGAGGAACAGGCGGCAGCCGCAGCAGCGGCGGCAGAAGCAGCGGCAGCAGCCGCAGCACCTGCCGAAACCCCGCAGGGATAAATCGGATTAAGACGAAAAGCAGACCTTTATGGTCTGCTTTTTTATCAGGTGAAATTAAATAGTATTACCGACTGAATGAAAAAAGCACCCTACAGGGTGCTTTTTCTGGAGCTGCTAACCAGATTTGAACTGGTGACCTCATCCTTACCAAGGATGCGCTCTACCGCCTGAGCCATAGCAGCATATTCTGTTTTACGCCCGAAGCGCAAATGTTATTATACAAATTTCTGTCTCGCTTGTCAACAATTAATTTGTCTTTAGTTAAAAAAATACTTGACATTGTCCCGATTATTTTAGTATAATAACAATATGCTATTATTGCGGGATTTTACGCTCGTTTTCAGCGATTTTTGAGTTTTTCGTATAATCGGCATGAAATAGTTCAGAGGAGGACACATGCAGTGAACGCAGATTTACATTGTCACACAAAGCTTTCCGACGGTTCGCTTGGACTTGAGGATTTGATTTTGTTGGCTAAAAAGAGGGGAGTCGACACGATCGCCATTACCGATATTGACTGTTTGGCGGGAACAGTACGCGGTAAGATAATGGGTGAGCGCTACGGCGTAAATGTAATACCCGGCGTCGAGATATCTGCTATGGATACCAAGACGGGTAAGCGTACGCCTTTGCTTTGCTACTTAAGCGATATGCCCGACCGACTTGAGGGACTTTGCCACCGTAATGCGCTCGCACGCAAGAAGGCGGCTCATATCATGATGCTCAAGGCTGCCAAGCGTTTCCCGATTTCAACCGAGTTTATCGTCAAATGCGCGACGGGCTCAACCAATATTTATAAGCAGCATATTATGCAGGCACTTATGGAGTGCGGCTTTACAACTGAGATAAACGGCGAGCTTTATCACGAGCTTTTCGATAAGGAGTCGCCCGTCAATATTATTTCCGAGCCTAAGTATGAGGACTTTGAAACCGTTATCGCGGCTATTCATGACGCGGGCGGCGTTGCCGTTCTTTCGTCACCTTGCCGCTTTGACAATCTTGATTCGCTCGACCGTCTTATTGAGTGCGGTCTTGACGGTATCGAGGTATGGCATCCCTCGGCAGACGAGGAGCAGCAGGCTATGCTCAAGAAGCTTGCGACAAAAAATAAGCTCGTTATGACCGGCGGAACTGATTTCCGCGGCCGCTACAATACCGAGCCCATCAGCATCGGCGACATCGGCACGCCCGATGACGCGCTTGCCAAGCTTATCAGCTATAAGGCCAAGATGAAGCGTCAGCAGAAGAAGGCGGCAAAGGCCGCCGCCGAAAGCGCCGAATAAAAACGGAGAGTAATTATGGAAGATAACGATATTAAAATCTTTGTCAGCAAGTCTAAACGTGAAAACGACGACAGCTTTGCGCTTATTGACGAGATGAATGAGCAGCGCGCCAACGGCAATCTGCAGAAGGCGAAGGATATGGGAACATATCTTGCCGAGCGTTTCCTGAACACCGATGAAATGAAGGCGGCGCTCGAGGGCGCGGTAGGCTCGCTCGACTATCCCGAAAAGATAATATTCCAGATTAAGATACTCGTTTTCTTTACGGCTGAGGTTTGCATCAACCGCCTTCTGCCTAACGCGCTTATCAAGAGCACGGCAACGAATGCGATTTATGACATAATCGTTGACAGGGCGGGGGACTTCTACACGACTTTCTCCGACGGTATCGAGTACAGCTTCTATTATCTGGCAATCAAGCAGGAAAACTACGTCTGTGAGATAGGCAAGGCGTTTGCGATGCTCTGCAACAAGAAAAACGACGAGCAGTTCAAACAGCTTGGCAAGGACATTTTTACCGTTGTCGCAAATGAGATTGACGCAATAATCAGACGGTACGAGTTTAAGGAATAATTAAAAAAGCGGGAGTCCTTCACTCCCGCTGTTTTATTAAAGGAGGCCGCAAAATGAAAAGGATGACAGTCGGTAACTGTATCGACGCGCCCGTAATCGCTATGGGCTGTATGCGCTTAAAGGGCGCTGAAGCGGGAGTTGACCGCATTATCGGCACGGCGCTCGAGTGCGATATTGACTACTTCGACCATGCCGACATATACGGCGGCGGAGAGTGCGAAGCGATATTCGGCGAATACCTCGCCTCGCATAAAGACCTTCGCGATAAGATTACCGTACAGACCAAGTGCGCCATACGCAACGGCTTTTACGACTTTTCAAAGGAGCATATCATAAACTCGGTAAACGCGTCGCTTAAGCGTCTTCACACTGATTATATCGACGTGCTGCTGCTTCACCGTCCCGATACGCTTATGGAGCCTGAGGAGGTTGTCGAGGCGTTCTCGCTTCTTGAAAATGAGGGCAAGGTAAAGCACTTCGGCGTTTCAAATCACAATCCGTATCAGATTGAGCTTCTCAAAACAGCCGTGAAACAGCCGATTATTATTGACCAGCTTCAGTTCTCAATTCCCGAGTCGGGACTTGTAACCTCGGGACTTAACGTCAACATGAAGGACGACGAGTCCGTTATGCACGACGGCAGCGCCCTTGAATATGCGCGGCTGAAGGGCATCACAATTCAGGCGTGGTCGCCTTTCCAGCAGGGCTTTATCAAGAAACCGTTTATCGGCGATTACGAAAAATTCCCCGAGCTTAACAAAACGCTCGACGAACTTGCTGAAAAGTACGGCGTTGAGCCTATCTCAATAGCGGCGGCGTGGATTTTACGCCACCCTGCTAAAATCCAGATTATTTCGGGTTCAATGAATCCCGTGCGCATTAAGGCGATCTGTGCAGGCGCGGACGTTACAATCACCCGCGAGGAGTGGTATCGGATTTACCGCTGCGCAGGCTTCAGGCTTCCGTAAAATGATAATATAAAACAGAGGGCTCGAAAGAGCCCTCTTATTTCTTATGCTTGCGATATATTGCTTCGCGATTCGATATACATCACTTCGTTCTGCGCGATATGCACTCATTTCCATTCGTGCGCGATATGATATATATTCCTCACGTGCCGTAAGGCACATATCGCGTTCAAATATGAACATATCGCATTGAAAATATCTCGCATATTCCGTCAGGAATATATATCGCTGACTGACTTTAGTCAGTCAATTAATACATTCCGCCGCCTGCCTGAGCCATAGCTGCCGCTGCAGCCGCCTCAGCCTGAGGATCGGGAATATCGGTTACAAGCGATTCGGTTGTCAGTACCATAGCCGCAACGGATGCTGCGTTCTGAAGTGCCGAACGTGTAACCTTTGCGGGGTCGAGTATGCCCTTCTTGAACATATCAACGTATTCCTCGCTTGCAAAGTCAAAGCCGTAACCCTTCTTCTTTGAGGACATAATGCTGTTGACGATTACCGAACCCTCAAGTCCCGCATTGTCAGCTATCTGACGAAGCGGCTCCTCAATAGCCTTGAGTACGATGCTTACGCCTGTCTTAAGGTCTGCGTCATCGGTTTCAAGCAGTTTCGCAACCTCAGGAATTGCGTTGAGAAGCGCAACGCCGCCGCCTGCAACGCAGCCCTCTTCAACAGCCGCCTTGGTAGCTGCGAGAGCGTCCTCGATACGAAGCTTCTTTTCTTTCATTTCGGTCTCGGTAGCTGCGCCTACTCTGATAACTGCAACGCCGCCTGCGAGTTTTGCAAGTCTTTCCTGAAGCTTCTCACGGTCAAATTCGGAGGTGGTAGCTTCAATCTGACTTCTTATCTGGGCAACTCTTGCTTTGATGTCGTCCTTCTTGCCTGCGCCGTCAACGATGGTGGTGTTCTCTTTTGTGATCTTAACCTGCTTTGCTCTGCCCAGTGAACTTAAGTCGGCATCCTTTAATTCAAGACCGAGGTCGGAGGTGATAACCTGACCGCCGGTAAGGATTGCGATATCCTGAAGCATTTCCTTGCGTCTGTCGCCGAAGCCCGGAGCCTTTACGCAAACGCAGGTGAAGGTGCCGCGAAGCTTGTTGACAAGGATGGTTGAAAGAGCCTCGCCCTCAACATCCTCGGCGATTATAACGAGCTTCTTGCCTGCCTGAACGATTTTTTCGAGCAGGGGAAGAACCTCCTGAATTGAGGAAATCTTTTTGTCGGTAATGAGAAGATAAGCGTCGTCGATAACGGCTTCCATCTTATCGGTATCGGTTACCATATAAGGTGAAATATAACCGCGGTCAAACTGCATACCTTCGACAACGTCGGAATAGGTTTCGCTCGTCTTGGACTCTTCAATAGTGATAACGCCGTCTGCGGTAACCTTTTCCATAGCCTCTGCGATAAGCTTGCCTATGAACTCGTCTGCCGCTGAAATTGTAGCTATTCTCGCGATGTCGTCGGATGACTTGACGGGCTTTGCGTTGGCCTTGATAGCCTCAACTGCCGCGTCAACTGCCATCTGCATACCTCTCTTGACTACCATCGGGTTTGCACCTGCGGCAACGTTCTTCATGCCTTCTCTTACGAGAGCCTGAGCAAGCAGCGTAGCGGTGGTTGTGCCGTCGCCTGCAACGTCGTTTGTCTTTGTGGCAACTTCCTTGACAAGCTGAGCACCCATATTCTGGAAAGCGTCCTCAAGCTCGATTTCCTTGGCTATCGTAACGCCGTCGTTGGTGATAAGGGGAGAGCCGTACTTTCTGTCAAGAACTACGTTTCTGCCCTTGGGTCCGAGTGTAATCTTAACGGTATCGGAAAGCTTGTCGATACCTGTCTGTAATGCTTTTCTGGCTTCTTCGCCGTAAATAATCTGTTTTGCCATAAATAAACGCCTCCTGAATTATTCTACGACAGCAAGGATGTCAGCCTGACGGACGATGGTGTATTCAACGTCGTCAACCTTAACCTCGGTGCCTGAATACTTACTTGTGATAACTCTGTCGCCGACCTTGACGTACATCTTAACTTCCTTGTCGTCAACGAGTCCGCCGGGACCTACTGCGACAACCTCGGCAACCTGCGGCTTTTCCTGCGCCGATGCGGCAAGAATGATTCCGCTCTTTGTTGTTTCCTCAAGCTCGACAGCCTTCAAAACTACTCTGTCGGCAAGCGGTCTGATTTTCATATTTCATTCCTCCTGAAAAGAATAATTAATAATTTTTAGCACTCAACCTCTCCGAGTGCTAATATATATTTTAGCCCGAAAAAATAAAAAATCAACCCCTTTTTTCAAAATAATGGAAAAATTCAAAATTTCTTAATAATTGGCATACAAACTCCGATTTGTCATCTTCATATATTATTGTATTTTTAATGAAAGTATGATAAAATACCATACATAATAAATGTGCGCGGAGGGAATATGTTAGTTCCTCAGTATTTAAAGGAAAAGAACTTCTCGGCCTACTATAAGCTTGTTACGCTTGCCGTTCTGTTTATAAGTCTTTTACCCGAGCTGCTTGCTGTCGGCTCGGTTATAATACTGTTCCTCGTTTACCTCGTTGACAATTTTGTTCACTCACGCACTGTCAGAATGGGTAAGACGGGCATAGCCATCACGCTTTACACGCTTCTGTGTCTTGCGAGTATTACCTGGGCGAGAATCAAAATTGACGCGGCGTACTGCGGATTTGTCTGGCTGTGTTCTCTGGCAGTTTATCTGATTATTTTCAATCACACCGATACCAAGGAAAAGGTTGAGAATATCGTTCTGTGTCTTGTCGGCTCGGCAGCGGCGAATTCCTTTGTCGGTATCGTTCAGATGTCGTTTATGGCAGTCGGCAAGCCAGACGTTGTACCCAGCCCGCTGTATGAAAAGCTGGACCTGCGCTTCGCGGAGTTTACCAACTATCCGATTTTTAACGAATTCACCTACGACCGTGTTTCGGGTTGCTTTTCCAATCCGCTTGCGCTCTCGGCGTTTCTTGTAATAGCGTTTCCGCTTGCAGTGTTCAGCTGTTACTATTCGCCGACTAAAAAGCGCAGGGTTTTCTCAATACTCAGTGCGCTCCTGATATTCTTCGGACTGTTATTCACATTCCTTCGCGGTACAGTTGTTGCGGTCGTGCTCTCGCTCATGATGCTTTCATTCGCGGGTAGAAAACCCGCAAAGCTTATGTCTGCGCTTGCGGCTTTGTCGTCGCTTGCGATGCTTATAGTTATATTCAGTCGGCGCGGAATCACCGCCAATCAGGATATTTCGACCAATTACCGCATTGAGCTGTGGAAGACCTGCGTTCACGGTATATTTGCCAATCCCTTCGGCGTCGGCGCGGGCAGTGAGAACGTTCGCCGCCTGCTTTTTGCTGACGGTCAGTATTTTGAAAGTGCGCACAATCTCATAATCGAGGTCGCGCTTGAGCTCGGTATAATCGGAATACTTATTTTCGCCGTTGCCCTTATTATAGTTTTGCAGCATCTGTGGCGCATTTATCACTGCGGCGGCTGGTATAAACGTTATGCAGTTGCCTTTACTGCGAGCCTCATCGGCTTCTTCGCGATGTCGATGTTTGAGCACACGCTTTGCTATCCCAAGGAGATTATATACTTTGTAATCATACTCGGATGTATCGAGGCGACCGATAAAATTGCAAGAAGAAATATAAGATATACAAGGGGATAAATTATGAAAGAGAAGCTTAAATTCATTGCCGGCAAATTAGGTTACGGTGTCGGCGCAATAGGCCTTGACTTAAGCTACGGAATGTTCTATTCGTTCTTAAGCCACTATCTTGTCACTACGCTCGGATTAAAGGAAGGCTTTTTGCTGCTTCTGACTCCGCTTGCGAGAATCTGGGACGGCATCAACGACCCGATGATGGGCACTATCGTTGATAACACGAGAACGAAGTTCGGAAAATACCGCCCGTGGATTTTAATCGGCGCTGTTTCAAACGGCATCGTTCTGTTTTTGCTGTTCTCACGCTTCGGTTTAAGCGGACTTCCGCTTTATATCTACGTTGCGGTTATGTACGTTCTTTGGGGCATGTCGAACACGCTTGCCGATATTCCGTACTGGTCGATGATACCCTCGTTTACCAGCGAGGAAAAGGAGAGAAATCTCGTTTCGACAGTTGCGAGAACGTTTTCGGGCTTAGGTCAGGGAATTATCACTATCGCCACTCCCATTATCGTTCCGCTTCTTTCAACGGGTATGAACAAGGACAAGGACGGCTATACGCCCGAGGGCTTCTCGCGCTGGGCGGGAATCTGCGGAATACTGCTTGTTGTATTCGCACTTGTCTGTGTCCTGACCACCAAGGAAACAAACGTCGTTTACGGCGAAAAGAAAAAGTTCTCCTTTAAGCAGATTTTCAAGGTTATAAAGGGTAACGACCAACTCGTCGTCTTTATGATATTCGCCATGCTCTCGAATGCGGGCTGGTATCTTACAAGCGGCACCGCCGTCACGTACTTCACTCAGGTTGTCGGCGACGGCAAGGCGCAGTCGCTGTTCCAGCTTATCGGAGCGGCGGGCTCGGTGCTCGGTCTGCTCGTAATTCCGATTATGTCGGTTAAGTTCACCAAGCGCACGACCTATTCCTTCTCGCTTATCACTACGATAGTCGGCTATGCGCTGATGTTCGTGTTCGGCCCGATACTCAAGATAAATATCGCGCTTGACGTCTGCTATATTCTTGCGTCAATCGGTATCAGCTCGATGTTCGTGTCACAGACCATTTTCCTTGCCGATATAGTTGACTACGGCGAATATAAAAACGGCGAGAGAAACGAAAGTATCACCTTCTCCATGAAAGGTTTTTTGCAGAAGCTTGCATATACAATTCAGACCGTTATCTATTACGGCGGACTCGGACTTTTCCGCTATTCCGAACAGGTTAACGACTGCAAGCAGAGGGGAGTTGACGTCGTTGTCAACGCGCAGACCAAGACCGCTATCGGCGTTATCGGCTTTGCTGTTCCGATAGTTCTGCTTCTCGCATCCCTGTTTGTTTTCAGGAGCAAGTTCAGACTTTACGGCAAGCTTGCCGACGAGGTTCACGATTATATTATCGAAAAGAGAGCTTCCGAAAAAGAATAGAAAAAGAACATTGAAAAACAGACCTGCCCGCAGGTCTGTTTTTCCTCGACTAATGCCGATTAACACTCCGTCTTATTGACACACAATGTAAATAGTAGTAATATAAAATTGATATATTATTCATAATATATTGTTTATTTCTTTTGTTTTCAAAGGGGGATTAATTATGAAAAAAACCTTGTCCGTTGTATTATCATTACTGATGATATTTACGGTAATCACCGCTCTGCCGTTCAGCGCTTCGGCGGATGCAACTCAGGTTAAAGAGGGAACAATTACCGTCAACGAAACCAAAACCTTCACTTTCGCTAATGATGATGCAATTGAATACCGTTATTTTGAATTCACTCCGTCCGAGGACGGCACCTATGCCTTCTATACTCAGATGGGCATGGTTCCCGAAACGACTGACAGAAGATACGACCCGATTGGCTACGTTTATTCTGCTGACGGAGTTACACAGTACGTCGGCGTTGACGATAACTATACTTACGAGGGAAATAACTATAACTGCTTTGTTTCCTATGAAATGACTGCGGGCACAACCTACCGTCTCGT
>JAEEGL015393924.1_pt1 | contig 21165 bp, 17 predicted proteins | sample 9134231 | NCBI WGS metagenome assembly JAEEGL01 (sample SAMN16246548, study PRJNA631951) | gut metagenome | biome: gut microbiome; feature: rumen; material: fiber-attached | host: Bos | place: Iran: Karaj | collected 2018-10 | reverse complement strand
TTATGACTGCGTCGATCTTCAGTCGTTCTGCAACACCGGAGACGTTTTTTTTAACGGCAGCATAGCGGATATGGAGAAGCTGCTTTTGAGGATCAGGTCCGCGGCTGACAATGCCGGTATCACGATCTCTCAGACGCACGGACCCTGGCGCTGGCCTCCCAGAGACGGGACGAAGGAAGAGCAAGACGAACGGTTTGAAAAAATGACCCGTTCTCTTGAAGGTACCGCGATGGCGGGATGTACCGATATGGTCATCCACCCGATCATGCCGTTCGGCGATAACAGTAATCCCGATCCGGACCGGTTCATGGAGATGAACCTTGAATTCTTCACGAGACTGACCGCTAAAGCCCGAAGCTTCGGCGTAACGATAGATTTCGAAAACATGCCCATGCCGGTATTGACGCTCGCGACACCGCACCAGATACTCGAATTCGCTAAAAAGATCGATTCTCCGTTTTTCCGAGTCTGCCTTGACACCGGACACTGCACGATGAACCACGTTGACCCCGCCGACGCCGTACGAGAGATCGGAAAGCAGTACCTTCGAGTGCTTCACGTGCACGATAATAACGGTGTGAGCGACCTGCACTGGCTGCCCGAAACAGGCGTGATAGACTGGAAGGCATTTTCACGGGCGCTTCAGGAGATAGGATACGACGGAGTGTTCTCGCTCGAGACGAACGTTAAGCGCGAAAATCTTTCAGATGATGAGTTTCTGCAGAAAAAGCTGGAACTGTCCGCAGTCGCACGCAGGCTGGCTAATCCTGCCACTTCGGAATAAAGCTTTCGCTGATCGTTCCGCCTTCCTGGATATACGCGTATTCAGGCGCCAGTTCTTCCAGTGTATTTACGGCTTTTCTGTATTCTCCCCTGCCTACCGGACGCATCAGTTCGGGAAAGGCCGAAAGACGCGGATCTGCATCCGGTATCGGAGTATACTGGTTCATAAGACTGTAAATAATACCGTCACCGAATTTTGAATATATTTTTTTGATTATTTTAGAGGCGGCGTACGATCTTCCCGGAAGCACGAGATGGCGTACGATCACGCCTCTTTTCAGCATTCCGTCGCTGTCGAATTCAAGACCGCGGCCTGTTATCTCGAACATCTTTTCGAGCGCTCTTTCAGCGTTTTGCACGTATTTATCCGTTCCGGAGTATTTGAGCGCGGTGGCGTCGGTCAGGTATTTGAAGTCTGTCAGGAATATCTGGACGGTGCCTTCCAGCTTCCCGATCATCTCTGCTCTCTCGAATCCGCCGGTATTGTAGACCAGAGGCACGTTTAGACCGCGTTTACGGGCGTTTTTAGCCGCTGTTACGATCGAGGGCATATAATGAGTGGGTGTGACGAGATTCACGTTGTAGGCCCCGTCAGCCTCCAATTTGAGCATCGCGTTTTCGAGCTGCGCGGTATCGGGATATTCCGGCACCTGCCGGGCGTAAGAGATCGCACCGGGACGGCTGATCTCATGATTCTGGCAGTAGACACATCCGAGTGAACAATGCCTGAAAAAGATCGCCCCCGAGCCGCGCGACGGATCGCTTCCGGAAATACACGGTTCCTCCCATTTGTGGAGCATGCAAAGAGCGATCTCGGCATTTACGCCGCTGCCGCAATAACCGCGAAAACCGCCCGTCCGGTCGACCCCGCACATTCGGGGGCATAATTCACATTTTCTATATAATTCCTCGATCCCGGTATCGTCCATGATCAGAACGCGATCTCAAGCTCTCTGCAAAGATCTGCGGCTTCCCTGCTGCCGTGTATGGCCGCACGTTTTAGATACAGCCTGGCTTCGTCGCCTTCGATCTCGAACAGTTTCCGCTCGGTATACATCGCCAGCTCCGCCTTCGCGTTCTCAAGCTGCGCGGCCTTGGAGATCATCTCTTTTGCCTTATCAAGAGCGTCGCGGTCTGTTACTTTTCCGTTCCCGGCATTTCTTGAACGCCTGAGATATATCTCGCCTGCGCCGTATCTGGCCGCTCCGTCGCCGCGGTTCACACCTATAGTATACCATCCGAGCGCCTCATCATCCTCGAATAACCCGGCGATCTCACAGATCCGTCCGGCGGAATAGGCGTCGATCTGCACGGTGCATTTAGCGTCTTTTCTGTAACCGCCCAGCAGATACCTGTATCCTCTGCGCCATATGTCTTTCAGTTCGTCTTCCCCGAACGTGTCGGGAACGTCATACGCGCGGATCAGAATGTCCGCCAGCTCGAACCTGACGTTGTCGCGGCCGTATTCATCAAATACCGCGGTGAATTCTTTATCTGCTTTTTTGAGGAGCTGCGCGGCCTCGTCGGCATGCCTCTCACCTGCTTCCGCTGCTCTCCTCAACGCGTCCATACCCTCGATCTCGTGCCTGAGCTGTTCGGGATCTCCGAATTCATTGTCCGGCGGCAATATCCTTGCCGCGGCTTTAACATCTTTTTCGCATCCGACGCCCAGGTAAAGAGCGCATGCGGAATAGTACTGGGCTCGCGGCGAGGACAATGCAGGTGTTTTGAGCGTTGCATACGCGCCGGTCTTCTCGACAGCGCCCGACGGTTTTGCGTCCGCGTTTTCTGCCATCGCTTTCAGCTGTTTTTTATACAGTATCACGCCGTATTCTTCCAAAGCGGCCGGTATCCTGCGCTCTGCACACGTTTTTACAGCCCATTCCTTATATCCGTCGCCGTCCGGAAGAACCATCGCCTGCGTAAACACATCCTGCCACTGAGCAGGTTTGAAATAATTTTCCGCCGCTCTGCGCTTATCGATCGACGCATCGCTGAGTTTATATCCTGCGTTTTCGGCTCTTTCCAGCCAGTAAAGGTACCTTGGGACGTTCTTCTCGCCTGTAAGAAGGCCGCTGTAATAAAGCTCGGCATTGTCCTTCATCGCTCTTGCGCCGGCGTTCCTGTCGTCGGGATCTTCTGCGTTTTCTCCTGCATCGGCGCACATACTGTAATATTTGAAGGCCTCTTCGTAATCGGCGGTCTGCTGACAGGTGCTGCCTGCGAAATACATGCTCTGGACGTCATTACGTGATGCACCCAGCGAATAATGACGGAGGGCAAGTGCATTGTCCGCGCCGTTCTCCGGGAGCGAATAATACCGTCCAAGTACGCGTGCGGCTACGGGGCTGCCAAGTTTTTCGGCTGCATCGTATATTTTAAGCATAGCATCGTCATTGCCCTCTTTATGGAACATGGCGCCGAGCCTCAGAAGTTCGGACGTGCGCGTTTCGGTAAGTGCGAGCAGTCTCGATGCCTTGCGGTAATATCTTGAGTCCGCAGGGATCAGTTTAAGGAGTTTTTTACCCTGCTCCGTATCACGCTGTTCCCCTTCCGCGGTGATCAGATAGAGAGCGTAAGCATAGAATGATTCGTACGGCATAAAATCCGGGCCGTCACGGAACGTTTCGGCAGGAGATCCTGCTTCGTATGCTTCATCACCGTCATCGGGTCCGTCTGCTTTTTCTGCCTGAGTGGAATCGCCGGCGTTCGTTTCTTCAACGGCATCGTTAGCTATTTTCCCCTCTTCCGAAGGCAGTGCCGCGGGCTCGTCCAGATCGTTACCGGTGATTTTTGCATCTTCTTCTGCCGAAGAGTCAGCGTCAGCTGCCTCCTCCGTCAATGCATCAGCCTCAGGCGCCGCTTCTTCCACCGCCGAATCCTCCGCCGCTGCATCCTCCTGCTCTTTTACAGGATCGCTTTCTTCGGCGGTTTTTTCGAGGTCAACATCATCCGGCTCGGAAGTTTCTATTTCTCCGTCCGGTGTATCAGGGGTCAATGCCTGTTCGGCTGCCGGAGCGTATCTCTCACATAGATCTTTATATATCGAAACGGCGCGTTCGCGGTCTTCTCCGGTGCCGAAGCCCGCCGCGTACAGACGTGCCAGGACCTGCCGCCTGGGATCGGACTGCGCGTCGCATAAGAACCACATAAAAACGCTGAGCTTATGTTCTTCGGTAAGCGCCGGGATCTTCAGCTCTTTCTGCTCCGACAATTCTTCCAGTTCGTCTATCATGTCGCGGTCATAGCATAATTTTTCGAGCAGTTCTCCGAGTTTTTCGTATACCTCGGAGTTTATTTCCTGAGATATCACGCTGAACGGGACGCGCACGTTTCCGAAAGAATACCAGTTGCCCGGATCGACGATCCCTTCAAAAAGGAAACGCATCATTTTGTTGAAATCGAATGAATCGTACGCCGAATAATGCTCGGCAGCGGCGATCTGCGCGATCCTGTCGCCATTGTCCGCCGCGTTTTCCAGAAGAGCGAGCGTCTCGGCCTGGCTTCTCGAAGTTTTAAGCAGGAAGGAACGCATACGCATTGCCCCCGGATGGCCGGAAAGCTTTTCAGTATCGAATAATTCGCTGATCTCCTCGTCCGGAACACCGTTCTCTCCTTCGCGATGTGCCTTTTTTAAAGTTTTTTCAAAGCGCTTGTATGCTTTCAGTTCGGCTTTTCTGTTCCTTTTCGCGAACAGACCTGACGTGAGAGCAACGTAAGATGCCGCGCTTTCAACGTTTCCCAGAAGTGCGGAACGGAAAAATGCCGCGGCGGCTTCGTCGTTTTTACCGCAGAGTCGGGCGGCCCTTCCTTCGTTGGCATATTTTCTCGCAAGTGCATAACCGTTTTCCGTATACGGCTGCCAGTCGAGTTCGTCGAGAAGCTGCTTCGGCGAGATCCCTGCGACGCCCAGAGCCTGTCTGACATCATCAGACGTCTCAGATCGCATCAAAAGATCTTCGATGGCATTCCTGAGCTGCTCTACCGTCATTCCGTCCTGCTCGAACCTTGCCCCGAGACCAGGTGAGACCACGTCGCCTACGTACAGGTCACACAGAACGGCCTGAAGCGCAGGGTCGCCCTGGTCTGCTCCGGCGCGCACTAACTCATATATAAAATCCTGCCTGAAGACAGTATCGAAATCGAGGTCCGGGTCAATGCCGATCGCTTCGTTTATATTATCGACTGCGACCGTTCCTGCAGATTCGTTTTCCCCGCCCTTGAGCCTTAAAAAACCCACGGCTGCGGCAATGAGTATTTCTGCCGGTTCGTTACCGAGCTTCAGCGACAGTTTTTCGATATCCACGTTCATCAGCTTGTCGAGCGCTGTTTTTACGTCTGTTTCGCCTGATTCCGGCGTCAATAAAACATCGATATAATTTGAGATCTTCCGGCCCAACTTCTCTGTCAGCGCCGTTTTATCGAATAGTATCATCAGGATCCCTCCGGTCAAAATCGGTTAGAATTCTTGGCGGTCTTCCGTCTTTTAATATAATACCAAAAATCGGCGCGGCTTGCAAGTTTTTATAGCAGCAGAGATAGAGGCGAAAGATCAAAAGATCACGGATGTTGACCGCGGGCAGAGCGAGCGAGTATAATGGTCAACGCGCGGCAGGACGATCGCGTCATCCCGCCGGCAGAACATTTCCGGAAGACAGCTAAGCGGTAAAACGCGGCAGATATGATCAAAATGGGTACTCTTAAAGCGAACAATGCTTCAAAAATCAAAGCGATGCTGATGGCTATATATACCGCCAGCTATCTTTGCCGTTACAGCTACGCGACCGTGCTCCCGGAAATGGTTAAAAGCACAGGGAAAACGAAAACGGAATTGTCCGTGGCGGTCACGTGTCTGTTCGTATGCTACGGGATAGGCCAGCTGATCAGCGGCTTTCTCGGTGACAGGGTGCCTCCCAAGCGTCTTATAATCGCCGGTATGGCGTCGAGCATATGCCTTAACTGTATCGTCCCGTTCGTTCACACGACGTGGATCATCAACGTCATCTGGTGCCTTAACGGCCTTTCACAAGCATTTATATGGCCTCCCGTCGTTGCCCTCCTGGCAGCGCTCCTGACTTCCGAGGAGTATTCAAAAGGTGTGGTCTGGGTCTCGTACGGCGGTTATCTGGGCACCATACTGCTGTACCTTCTTTCTCCTCTTTTCATCCGCCTCTGGTCATGGCAGGGCACGTTCATATTCAGCGGCGTATGCGGACTTATAATCATACTGTTCTTTGCTTTTTCGTTTCCTGACGTTCCGCCTGTGAAGCCGATGAAAAAGAGCCCGCCGCCTGCAGTCTCCGGTGAGCATGACGTTCCCGCGGAGTCTTCCCCTTCCTGCGATACCGCCGTTTCCACAAAGCCCGCTTCTTCGCCGGAGCCTCAAAAAAACGTCCGGTTCATCGCGCTCATAAGCCCGTCGCTGATAATCATAATGCTTTGCATAATAGCTCAGGGATTCATAAAAGACGGTATCACCACGTGGATGCCTACGTATATTTCGGAACTTTTCAATATCGATTCGGCTGCATCTATCCTTACAGGCGTCCTGCTTCCGGTCTTCGCCATGATCTGTCTAAAACTGGCAAACGTGTTAAACCGCAAAGCGATCACCAATCCGATCACCTGCGCAGCCGCACTTTTCGGAGCAGGAGCTGTCTGTGCGCTGGCGCTTTTCATAATCAAAAGCGGAGCAGCGCCGCTGACCGTATTGTTTTCTGTTCTGCTAACGGGGTCAATGCACGGCGTTAACCTTATGCTAATCTGTATGCTTCCGCTGTATTTCAAGGAAACGGGCAACGTTTCTACCGCTTCCGGTCTGCTGAATTTCACGACTTACGTAGGCAGTTCCGCATCGGCGTACGTGCTGGCGGCAATGTCGGAGAATATGAGCTGGAACACGATCTTCCTCATCATCGCCGCGATCGCTTTTATCGCAGGCATCGTCTGCATACTGGTGCGTAATTACAAAGCCGGTATCCGCGGAAGAAATAAGTGAGCTGCGGTCAGTCAAAGTCCAGTGAGATGGTTTTTCCGTCGAAACCGCATTCCGCTCCGGGAAATGCTTCGGCGGCCCGGTCAACGTATTCTTCGGGATCGTTCATACGCTGAGAGAAGTGCGTGAGCCACAGCCTTTTAGCGCCTCCCGCTGACGCGATCCTTCCTGCCTGTGAAAACGTCATGTGACAATATTCTTTCGCAGTCTCCGCATTTTCGTCAGATCCGTACGTAGCGTCGCAGATAAAAAGATCCGCGCCTTTAGCGGCCTGTTCAAGAGAACGGCAGATACGCGTATCACCTGTAAATGAGATCTTTATGCCTTTTCTCGGCTTACCGAGGACGTCCGAAGGAACGGCAGTTTTTTGATTGCCCTCCGCGTCTGTATAAGTAACTTCGTTGCCTTCCTGGAGCATGTGCCACAGCTGCTTCGGTATTCCGGCGTTCAATGCCTTTTTAGGCTGGAATTGACCTCTCCTACCGAGAGTAAAAGTATAGCCGCAGCTTGTGACGCGATGATCCGTTTCGAAAGTGTAAAGGCGCGCCAGAGAAGGCCATTCGGGTATCTCTTTGCATAGTTCCAGACCGCCGTCGGGTATCGTCATCAGCCTTATTTCGTAATCAAGATTACCGGCAAGTGCGAGCAGCGGGGCAAGTTCCTGAAGGAGCGTTCCTCCCTGTCTCACCGGTCCGACCAGATATAGCGGCCTTTCGCGTTCGCCCAGGTTCAGGCTTTGGAGCAGTCCCGGAATTCCGAAAACATGGTCGCCGTGATAATGCGTGAGTGCGATAACGTCGGTTCGCATCAGATTCACGCCTGCTTTTTTAGCCGCGGTCTGCGTGCCTTCACCGCAATCTAAAAGGATCGAACGGCCGTTAAGCGTTATGACGCACGAGCTGAGCGCTCTTTCAGGCAGCGGGACAGCCCCGGCGGTTCCTATAAGTGTTACATCGATCATACTATTTCACCGTTCTTAACTGCATTGACAACGATTTCCAAAGCATTGTCCCTGTCGATTCCCTGAAGCCGCAGCTTTTCTCCGAATTTTACGGCTTTCCCGATCACCGGTCCCGGCTCGATCCCGGATCTCAGAAGATCCTGTCCCGTGACGGCAGGTCTTCCGACCCTTTCTTTATAAAGTGTAAGTGCGTCCCTTTTTTCGTCAAACGATACCGAAGCATTTGTGAGCGTTTCGCTCCGGTCCGGAAATGCGGCGCGAAGAGATGAAGATACGATCTCCGAAAGCGATAGCGCGTCATCCGGGGCATCAGTGCTTTCGAATATCTCAAGAAGTTTAATAGTTCTTGAGGATCTTCTTTTAGGCAGCCGCCCGCATACAAGTTTCGCACAGGCTAAGGACGTCTTTTCGCAGTATTTTAAAAGTCTTCCGTTGCTGCTGATCCTTCTAAGCCAGGCGCATCCCGGCCTGACAGATTTCGCCGCGGAGGCCGTCACTGCTGCGCACATAAATCCGAGTTTGAAATCCGCGTCCGTGCATGCAGCCTTTGAAAGGATATCACGCATCAGAGACACCGACCGTTCATCGGAGTACGAGGCATCTATTTCGGGAAACCAGTATGATAATTGACCGATATCATGAAGGATGCCGAAAAAAACCGACGGGTCGCGCGATTTTAAAAGAGCTTTTTCGAGTTCTCCGAATATACGTTCTTTGGAAAGCGCGGTAACGTCCATGCCGGAACAAAGCTTCATTGTCGCCGGATCCGGCGTAAAACCGAAGCGCGCGGCGAACTGGGCCATTCTGAATACTCTCAAAGGATCTTCTGTGAAGCTCGTGTCGTCAACGTGTCTCAGGATACCGTTTTTCAGGTCGTCCTGACCGCCGAAGAAATCGAGTATCTCTCCGGTCAATACGTTCTGCATCAGTGCGTTTACGGTAAAATCGCGCCTTTTTGCGGCGTTTTTCTCTCCTATGAACGGGTCAACGTATACGGTGAAGTCCCTGTGGCCTCTCCCGGTTGCGTGTTCTCTCCTGGGCATCGCGATGTCGATATTATAATGCCTTAAACTGAAAATCCCGAAACTCACGCCCATTGACACGACTTCGCCGAGATCTGAGAGCACTTCCTTCAGTTCTTCCGGCCTGATCCCGTGGACCTCGATATCGACGTCCATAGAATCACTGTCATTGCCCATAAGCATATCGCGAACAAAACCGCCGACAAAATAAGCGCAGCCGCCTCGCTGCGCCACTCTTCGGGCGATCTTCCGGGACATTTCTATGTTATTGATATCTGATCCGTTAAACAATTAACCACCGATATATTTGAGCGGTGACTGGGTCTCACCGTTCAGTATGACCTCGAAGTGAAGATGAGGGCCGGTAGCTCTGCCGGTCATTCCGGAATAAGCGATCCTCTCACCCTTCTGGACCTCTTCACCGACTTTAACTAATATTTTAGAAAGATGAGCGTATCTTGTCTTAAAACCGTTTCCGTGGTCAATAAGCACGCAATATCCGTACGACCCTTTTTCTCCCGCTTCAACGACCGTACCGGAAGCGGAGGCCCATACCGATGAACCGTGGTCACAACCGATATCGAGGCCTGAGTGGAATTTGGGTTCGCCTGTGAACGGATCTCTTCTCCATCCGTACGAAGACGTGACGGCGATACCGTTAACAGGATAATAGTCGGGATAATGATCGAGATAGTAGCTTATCTCGGAGGACTCTTCTTCAAGATGCTGTATAAGGCCGTCCGCCTGGCCGGTCTCGCCGAGCACGTTCCTGATTATTTCAGCTGCGTAATCTGTTTCGCGGGCTGCTAAATACAGGTCGCCGGACCTTGAAGCAACGGAGTCGAAAATATCCAGGTCATTTATCATATCGACCAGTTCCTGGAGCTTCGCCTCTTCCGCCTGGGTTATCTCTGAAAGGTCCTTCTGATGTTTTTCTTCGAGTTCTTCTATATAGGCTTTGGTCTTGAGAATATCTTCTTCACGGTCTTTAAGCTGCTCTTTTTGCTCCGCCGTAAGCTTCTCGTAATCTTCGATGACGTTGTGGAGCGCGGCGATATTAGCCGTAAGTGTATTCTTTACGTCAGTGTATTCTTCGCCGAGATTCTCATTGCTGAGCCTTAATTCTTCGTTGGCTTTCCGCATGCTGCAGAATCCGATGGCGATCGCAAGTATGAGGCCGATGGCACATACCGCACCGATGGATTCGATCAGTGATCTTCCGAATATTTTATCGATGCCGGAGCGGACTGAACGCGTTGAAAAAGCCTTTCTGCGTACGTATACTTTCCGGGCGGTGCGTTTACTCACACGTCCGTCGGCTACGTCCATCCAGAGGCGGTCAACTATCTTTTTTGATTCTTTTTTATCTGCCGCGTAAAACCGCATTCTTCCTGCTACTTCCATCCGTGCCGGGGAGACTTCAAAGCGTAGATATCCGATCGTCGGTCTGCCCTTTTTTTGCTGCATACGTAAACCCGCCCGGTTTTCACCGGACAAGACTTTTGGATTATACCATATTATTTTTTTAAATGCAACCCGTAAAAACGTACGTGAGCAGTATTATCCCGGCCGCATATGCCAGGAATACCGCCAGTGCGATAAGATCGAGACGCGAGAATTTCATTACCCTGTACCTTGTCCGGCCCTCGCCGCCGCGGTAGCACCTGGCGTTCATTGCCTGCGCCAGTTCGTCTGCCCTTCTCCACGCGCTTATAAAAAGCGGGATCAGCACAGGTATGTAGCTCTTTACACGCTCGATCAGCTTTTTGCTGTCGAAATCGGAGCCGCGCGCCGTCTGGGCTTTCATAATACGGTCGGTCTCGTCTGCGAAGATCGGAATGAATTTGAGCGCGATACCCATCATCATTGCCGCCTCATGCACGGGAAATCTGACGACCTTAAGAGGCTTCATCAGCGACTCGAGACCGTCGGTGAGATTGACCGAAGTGGTCGTATAGGTAACGACCGAGGCTCCGATTACGAGTGAAAGTATCCTGAGCGCCATTTTAGTGCTGAATATAAGACCGTCCTTGTATATGTGAATGAACCGCCATGACCAGAGAAGTTCTTTTCCCTGGTAGAAGAAAATATTTATCACAAACGTGACGGCAATAATGAAAATAACGGCTTTTATGCTTTTCAGCACGTATTTGAACGGTATTTTCGCCGAAATGAATACCGCTGCGAGGAATACTGCCGTCAGCGCGTATCCCGTGAAAGACTTGATCAGAAGGACCAGGACCATAAACGCGAGCGTGCTGAGAAGTTTCGTGCGCGGATCAAGGCGGTGGATGAACGAATCGCCGGGAATGTATTGACCGAATGTTGCTCTCATTGTCCGGCCACCACCCCTTCATCGCTCTTCCTGCCTAATATCGACAGCAGCTCGTCGACTCCGTCGTCTACCGTATAGATCTTTCTTGAGATATTGACGTCGGGCAGCGCTTCGTTCAGGCGGTGGAACAGATCGGAAAGCTGCGGAACGGTCAGTCCCATTTCTATAAGTTCCTGCCGGTTTTCAAACACTTTGGACGGTTCGTCGAACATGCGTACGGCAGAATGATCCATAACAAGTATGCGGTCGCAGATGCGGGCAACGTCATCCATGCTGTGGGATACGAGTATGACGGTGTTTCCGTTTTTGTTCAGTTTGCGGCATATTTCCAGAATGCTGTCACGTCCGGCGGGGTCAAGTCCGGCGGCAGGTTCGTCGAGTACGAGTATTCCGGGGCGCATAACGAGTATACCTGCGATGGCGACGCGCCTTTTCTGACCTCCGGACAGGTCGTAGATCGATTTCTCACGCACGTTCTCCGGATCGAGTCCTACCGCTTTTAACGCCTCGTCTACTCTCGCCGCGGTCTCTTCTTCGGTAAGACCGTCGTTCCTTATTCCAAACGCCACGTCTTTTGCTACGGTAGATTCGAACAGCTGATATTCAGGATACTGGAACACGAGTCCGACGCGGCGTCTCATAGATTTAACGTTTGACGTGCCCATCTCCTCTCCGCCGATCTTTACGCTCCCCTCCTGCGGCTTCAGAAGCCCGTTGAGATGCTGGACAAGAGTTGATTTTCCGCAGCCGGTATGACCTATGATGCCGATAAACTCGCCGTCGCCGGAGTGAAAACTCACGCTATCGACCGCCTTTTTAGGAGTCTGGTTGACCGAAGGGTATGAATAAGAGATATTGACCGCTTCGACCGAGTTGGGGCCTTCACGAAATACATACGGATCCCCGGCCGTGCGCCTCAGAAGCTCGCGTTTTTGCATTGCCTCGCTCGTACATCTGACCGGATCGGCTTCCTTTTCTATGATCTTCAGCAGAGCCTCTTCGGCTTCAGCGACGGTTATGACGTCCGCGGGGATATCTACGCCGGAATTTCTGAGCGCTTCGGCAAGTGCGGTGACCTGCGGTACCTCGAGCCCGTACCGGCGCATCTCAGCCGGCTTTGAAAACAATTCCCGCGGTGTTCCTGAAAGCACCGGCCTCCCGCCGTCGATAACTATCGCACGGTCGCATCCGGCGACTTCATCCATATGATGTGTTATGTGGACGATGGTGATGCCGTGCTCTTTATTCAGCATACCGGCTACCTTCATTACTTCCTTGCGTCCGACCGGATCGAGCATCGCAGTAGCTTCATCGAGAACGATGCATTTGGGCTTCATGGCGAGTATTCCTGCGATAGCGAGGCGCTGTTTCTGCCCTCCGGACATAAGATTCGGCTCTTTCTTCAGCCTGTCGCCCAGCCCGACAGTTTCCGCAGCTTCTTTAACCCTCACGACCATCTCCGGCCTCGGGACGCCTATATTTTCAAGTCCGAACGCTATATCTTCTTCGACCGAAGCGCCGATTATCTGATTATCGGGATTCTGGAAGACCATTCCTACGCGCGAGCGTATCTCCCACTCCATCTCTTCGCGCGACGTGTCGATGCCGTCGACAATAAGCGTGCCTTCGGATGGTATGAGCAGCGCGTTCATAAGTTTGGCAAGCGTCGATTTCCCCGATCCGTTTCGTCCGATGACGGCAATAAATTCTCCGCTGTTTATAGTGAGGTCAACGTTTTCGAGAGCCTTTACGTATCTTTTTCCGTCGCGTATCTCGTCGCCCGTTTCCGCGTTTTTTCCGTCTTCGTCTTCATCGTATGACAATTCGTAGGAATACGAAACGTTATCGAATGATATGAACCCATTCGATCCATCGGACACTATTTGCGGCTCCTGTGCAGGAGGCATTTCGGTTACCTGCTTTTTTTTCTTCTTCCCAAACATAAAAATGCGCCCTCCGCAAAGGCGTGAGCGTATTTTAGCATTTTTATCCGCTTAGTGCAACGGAGATGTGGGTAAAGACGATACGGTTCTGACGCATTCGCAAAGGGCTTTTGCGATCAGTCCGGGATCGATATCGGGGACGTGAATGAATCCGGCCTTAAACTGCCGGGCGTTATCTTCCGTCACGGCGTACTTCATCAGTCTGTAAAAGAGGTCGTTGCATACGAAAGTTCCGGCAGAAAAAGAAAGAGACGAAGAAATGCCCAGGGCATTGACCGCGCTCACCATCTCGCGGTAAGGAAGAGTTGAAAATAGTCCGTCAGGGCCGCAGGGATCGATCTTCTCCCAATCGGGACGGAAGCCGGAATTGTCCGCGATCCTGCCGCTCATGACGTTTACGGCGATCACCTCGGGAGTGATATCGCTCCTGGACGCCGCAAGACCGGTGCATATGACGCAAGAAGGCCTCAAGGAGATGATCTTATCTTTCAGAAGTTCGAACGCGCCGGAAAACACGACCGGGAGCCTCAGCTTAATAACACTTATCTGTTCGCCTTTATTATTGCTGATCGTATCGGGGACAAGCGAAACGCCGTCCCAGGAAGGGTTTTTATCCATTCCTCCGAACGGCTCGAATCCGGTCAATATGATTTTAGTATCGTCTCCGCCTGTCATAGATAATACTCTCGCCGAAATCTTTGCGCTGAAACGTCAGCACTCTTTAAGCGCCGTGAACCGCCACGAAAGCTTCGTGTCCCAGACTATTCCGCTTCCGCAATACGGACAATACTTGTGCGCCGTTGTGTCGATAGCGCCGCCGCATTGCGTGCATATCATCAGCTTCTTAGGAATGCCCTCCTCGGACAATTTCAGCGTCGAATCGATCTGGTACCGTTCTTCGTACTTTTTACCGTCCGCAGCATATCCCACGGTCGCGATATAGGTGATCGTGGCGTATTCCGCCGTTTTCAGGTAATTCCTTATAGCGCAGTCATGAAATTCTATACCTGTCACCTCGGCCGGTTTTTCAGCGCGGGAGATCATAGATATCAGATCGTTTTCCACTATGCTTTTTTTGAAATCATCCATTTCGCCGTAGCGGATCTTGATATACTCGTTAAGCAGAAGCGAAACGGAATTCCGGGCTTCCGGGAAATGAAAATCCGGAAAATCCTTGAGGATCTTCGGAAGATAAATAGACGTTGCCCCGAAAAGAGAACGCTGAGAAGGATTCTCCGCCTCTTTCGAACCTTCTTTTATGGCGTTTCTGAGATCGCTCATCTTAATTCCGCCGAGAAGTTCGCTGCTTATCTTGGTTTTCCAGTTGCGGATGGCGCGGATAATATTTACGACCACGAACACCCCGAACGCTGCGGCGAGAACGCCTAATATGACATATCCCCAATTCATTCTGCGAACGCCCCCTTCAACCTGCGGTCGATCTCCCGCTCCGTTTCTTTTTCGGCGATATCGGACCTTTTATCGTAATTTTTCTTGCCCCTCGCGACACCCAGCAGCAGTTTTACACGGCTTCCGGAAAGATATATCTCAAGAGGAACGAGTGTAAGCCCTTTTTGCTTGACATATCCGAGGAGCCTGGTTATTTCTTTTTTGTGAAGAAGAAGCTTTCTGTCGCGCATCGGTTCGCGGTTAAATATATTTCCGTGCTCGTATGGAGATATGTGCATTCCGCAGACAAACATCTCACCGTTCTTCACCTGGGCGTACGAATCCTTAAGATTAACGCCGCCCCGGCGGAGCGATTTTACTTCCGTGCCTACGAGGACTATACCGCATTCAATGGTTTCTTCTACGAAATAGTCGTGGTACGCTTTTTTGTTTGTGGAAATTACTTTTTTACCGCCTGTCATGGCTTATATCATCCGGCGGTTATGCCGAAATATTCCTCCATATCTTTTATCAGTTTGAACTGCGTGCGGGCGCGGTCAAGATTATGCCCCGGCCTCGAGATCGAGAAATAATTGTCCCCGTCGATGTGATCGCCCAGGAAACGCATTCCGCATTCGTACGTCATTAAAATTGCAGAGAACGGAAGCAGCTCCTTCTCTTTCACGGTGAGTATTGACCCGACTTCCGACATATACCCCTTCTTATACGCGTCGTACAGTTCCGGGACGAAATATACTTTAGAGAGATCCCGTTCATCTTCCTCCGCGGAGCTTGCGCCGAACCTTATGCTGTCGCCGAAATCGTACAGCGCGGAGCCGGGCATTACCGTGTCAAGGTCGATCAGGCAGAGCACGTCTCCCGTCTTATCATCCATCAGCACGTTGTTGAATTTCGTATCGTTATGTGTCACGCGTACAGGCACTTCGCCTGCGTCAATAGCTTTTAGTACCTTTCCTGCGTACCCCGTGCGGTCAAGCACGAATCTGACCTCTTCTTCGCATTCCCTGCGTCTGCCCAGCGGATCGGCCTCGATTATTTTTTCGAAATCTTTCACGCGCGACAGCGTATTGTGGAAATTCGGTATCGTCTCGCAAAGCTCGTCCGCAGGGAAATCCGCAAGCAGTTTCTGAAATCTTCCCAGTGCCACTCCGGCTTTCTCGAAATCCTCCGGGCATCTCACCTGCTCGTACGACCTGCAGTCGTCAAGGAAGCAGTACGCTCTCCATCGCTCGCCTTCTTTATCCGTGACAAGATACGACCCGTTTATTGCCTTTATAAAGCGGATCGTCGCGCGTTCCGGATCACCGCCTGCCAGTGCCGTTTTCGCCCTGATATGGTCGGTGACTCTGACGACGTTGTTCATAAGTTCTTCTGGCATCCTGAAGACCCGTGTATTGATCCTCTGAAAAACGTATTTTTTATATGCGTCCGAATCGCGGAACGTGACCAGAAAAGTTCTGTTGATGTGACCGTTTCCGAGCCGTTTCACCTTAGTTATGTAACCGTCCGTTTCAAATCCGTCCGCAACTTCGACAGGAAGCAGCTCATCTAGTACTTTATTCAGATTATCTTCCATTGATCGGTCCTTTCGCAAACTATAACAGTTTATATGAAAACGCGTCGGGCACTGTTAAAGCTTCCCGTATTCGCTAACGTCGAGCACGAAATACGTTGCCCCGCCGACGACAACGTTTTTAGGTGTGTTCTGAGGTCCGTTGATCCTTCCGAAAGCGTCAGTGGAAGGCATGGATTTGGTGCGGGTGGAACAATATTGACCCAGTATCTGCTTAAGCGCGTCTATACGGTCATCTTCAGTACCGATCAGGAGCGTGGTGTTCCCGACCATAAGAAAGCCGCCCGTCGTCGAAAGCTTAGTTACAAAAAAGCCGTCTTTCGTAAGAGCGGATGACACGATCGCGCTGTCGTCATTGTTAACTATCGCAAGTACAAGTTTCATTTTTCATATCAATCCTTTCAGGTATTATTATCAGATATCTGTATTCAGCAGCCTCAGGCTGTCTTTATCGAGCATCCGGTAATCGACTATCTCGTAGCGGTTATCGTTCGAATCCCGCACCAGTATTCGTCCGTCGTAAAGCTGCTTTATATCGGCGTTTCTGTTGCGTATTCTCAGCTGCTGAACTCCGCGGTCCGTCTTTACGGTCCATTTAAGCACACCGTATTTTTCCGTGCGATCGATAAGAGCAGTTATTTTCGGTATCAGGTAATACTCACGCAGGCAGTCGAGGATGACTTCTTTTGATTCCGGTGACAGAGTCTCCACGTCACGTATTATAGCATGTTCCTTACCCTCCGAGTCAAGCAGGGTTATATATTTCATCCTGCCGCTCACCGGGAAAAGGCGTCTGGGCTCCAAATCTTCCACGGTCTCGCCGCTGTACAGTTCCATATCCACCAGGCAGATATCCTTTCGCGTAAACCTGGCCATATTTCCGTCAACATAAAACCTTGCCATATTTACACCTCCTACTCGAAATTCTCTTCCTGTTTGCTCTTTGCGAGCTGGTCAGCCATAGTCTGTATCTGAACGAGTTTGTAATACTTGCCCTTGAGCTCCATAAGCGCCTCGGGAGTATCGTTCTCTATGATCCGGCCCTGATCCACCACGATAATGCGGTTTGCTTTACGGAGCGTCGAAAGCCTGTGTGCGATCATTAGCGTAGTTCTTCCGCTGATCAGCCGCTCTATAGCTTCCTGGATCAGGTGCTCGGTCTCGGAGTCAACGGCCGCCGTAGCTTCGTCGAATATCAGCAACGACGGGTTTTTAAGCACGGCTCTGGCGATCGACACTCGCTGTCTTTCTCCGCCGGACAATCCTACTCCGCGCTCGCCCAGCATCGTGTCGTAGCCGTCAGGCTGTCGGGCAATAAATTCGTGCGCGTTGGCGATCTCCGCTGCGTGTATGACTTCCTCCACGTGCGCGTCCGGTTTACCGTAGGCAATATTATTATACACCGTGTCGCTGAACATCATAGGATCCTGCTGCACGTAACCGATCTGGGAGCGGAAATACTGAAGATCGATGTCTTTGATATTGACGCCGTCCACCAGTATATCGCCTTCGTAATTGTCGTAAAACCTCATCAGCAGATTCACGAGCGTGGATTTTCCGGAACCCGTTGTCCCTACGATACCCACGATCTCGCCGGGCTGGATCGTTATATTTACGTCGGAAAGGACTTTTTTGGTGCGGTCGAACGAGAAGTTTAAGTTCCTGAATTCGATCTTTCCCTTGATAGGCGGGCAATTTCCTTTTGCTTCGTCCGGTTCGTCTTCGGCGTCGAGGATATCGAAAACTCTTTCCGCCGAGGACAATGCCTGCTGGTACGAGTCGCTCAGGTATGCGAAGAAGTTTACAGGGCCGTAGAACATCGAAGCGTAGCTGAGGAACGATACGAGCAGACCGGTAGTAAGGCCGCCCGTGCCGCTGATGACCCAGTTACCGCCCACGCTCCATATGAGCAGCGAGCCGCAGGTAACGCAGAAAGATACGATGTGCGGAAAGACCGTCGCGATCTTTGCAGCGGACACGTCGGTGTTAAGCCATTCCTGGTTGTAACTGTTGAATTTATTGACCGTACGCTCTTCTCCGGCGAAAGATTTTGTTACGCGTATGTTCGGAATAGTATCCGCCAGCACCGAAACGACGCCTGCCCAGCGCCGCCAGATCCTCCTGTAGAAAGGCATGATCTTGCGCCGGAATATCTTTGCCCCCACGACTACGAGCGGGACCGGTATCAGCGACAGCAGCGTCAGCCTCCAGTTAAGCACGAGCATTATGACGATTATGCCTACTCCTAAGAAGAACTGCACGACCACTTCCTGCGATATTCGGAGCATGAATGCCTGAAGCGTGTTGGTATCGCCCGATATGCGGTTTATGACCGAACCCGTCGACGTTTTATCGTAGAAACCCATCGGAAGGCTCTGAGCCTTTTTGTAAACGTCATTCCGGAGAGAAAGCACGATACGGTCGCCGCTGCATCTCAAAAGGTAGCCACGAAGAGCACCTATAAGATGCTGGAAGATGTACGTGCCGAAAAGAGCGAGCACGATCCAGCCCAGAGCGCTCCTGTTCTTATCCGGAAGGACCTGATCGACCAGTTTTCCGGTCATGTAAGGAGGCGCGAGCGCGACAGCCGTTGTCATCGCCGAAAGCAGCAGGCACAGGATAAGTGTTTTTACCTCCGGCCTGATATATTTAACGAGCTTTTTAGCGATCTTTCCCTTTGACTGGCAGTTTATGCATTCTGCACCGGGGTGAAGCAGAGTCCTTCCGCATTTCGGACATATGTTCATCATTTTTTCATACGTGGCCGTAACTACGTCGTACTCGCTTTCCAGCGCTTTCCCGGCGGCAATGTTTTCGATGAACGCCGCGGTCATATCCGCCAGTGTGGCAACGGAATACGTGAATCTGAATACGTCTTCGTGAGAGCCGTCAACGAAATCAACGCGCAGCCTGGCATTGCCGTACATACGCTTTACTTTAGCGTTGGCAACGTCAGAATGCGCGTATTTTTTAAGCGGTTCATCGCGCTCCGGGTCATATACCATAAACCCTTTGCCGGTGACACCGATAGCCGTTTCTACGTATCTGGCTTTCAGCGAAAGATCTCCAACAACAACAAACAGCAACTGCTCGTCAGGCTGAATGCATTCGTTAAAGGCGTCCATTATAACTCCCGGAACGTCCTTGTTCGTCAGCACCGATTTCACTTCCATATCGTTTTACCTCCGATTGAAACAGAAAATCTGCCTTATTTAGTATTCTGTTTTATTTTGTTTGAGATTTGTTATCTCAATTATTATTGCTGAGTGACCGGGCGGTATTGAGAAAGCATGATCTTGAAGTTACCGTTAAGAACGCGGAGTTCATCAAGCAGCGCCTTCGTATCCGTCGAGTCTTTAAGCTGAACGTGGTACACCAGTTCGGTGATCGTTCCGCCTCCGACGATACCTACCGAATCAAGTACGTATCCTTCGGTATACTTTTTAAGCGTCTCTTCAAACAGCCCGTCGTAGTTGATGCTCTCGGGAACGTCCACAACAAGCGTTTTCCTCGAAACGAGGCCTTTGCTCTTCGATTTGATCATTCCGTACACTACCATGAACGCGCACGTAAGCAGCACGAAGATCAGTGCGGGAAGATACAGTCCGACGCCGGCAATGAATCCCGCGCCCATCCCGAAGAAGATGTATACCAGGCTTCTGGGTCCGATCAGCACGCTTCTGTAGCGGACAATGGCGAGAGCGCCGGCGAGGCTGAATGCCCGTGCGATGCTGGTCCCTATTACCGAGAGCAGAAGCGCCACGACAACAGGCACGATAATTACGACGAGCCCGATCTCTTCGTCAAACATAAATGCTTTACAGGTGAGCTTATACGTGAAGTATATGATCACTCCGAGTATTGCCGCGACAATTACAGCCGCGACGGTGTTGATGATGTTCGCTCCGGAGTTGATCTCCAGCATTCCTTCAAAGAATTGTTTTAATGTTTCCATACCATCTTCTCCTGCTTTTTACGGATCAGTTTCCGTGTCTTTCGTGTTCTGTTTCAACATACTCTGCATATAAGCTTTTAGCCGGGAGCATGTTTACGTAATATGAGCAATATTTCGAAAAAGTCTTATTTCTGTAACTGTATTTAGCCACAAGCTTGACCAGCCACAGAGGGATCTCTTTGCCGGTCTTTATCTCAAGGATCGCGACGTTTTCCGGGCAAGAAAGCTTCCCGCCGGTCCCTTTAGCGAGGTCAAGTTCGTCTCCTCTCGTGCGTACGTTCAGGTCAAACGTGATCCTCAGCTCCGGATCGTCTTTTGAAAACATCGCGAGCCGCTCGTAGCTTACGACGTTCCGTGGTCTTAGTTTTTTGGTGACAATTATAAAATCGAGTTCTTTTAATATCTGCGGATTGGAGGAATTGAATTTTTTCAGTTCCGCTTCATTTTCGTCCGAAAGGATCTGCGCTGCGTCTGCGCCTTCGTCGATCTGCTTCCCGGTAAATTCGGTAAAAGCCATTGCCTCCCCGAGCTTCATTTTAACTCGGCGCTTCACGACGAGGCCGTCGATCTTTGCCTTGATCTCAAAATATGACGGTTCGTCATCACCGATCTTTTCATCCACGACGTTGTCAACGCCCGATGCGGCGCTCATTTCTCCTGCCGAGCGGTACACGCGCAGGCGCACCTTCTGGCGGTACTTCTGTCCGTTCATGGTCTCGTGGTAGCACTGGTCAATATCGTTGTCAAAATAGATGCTGGAAAGGCAGTAAAACCCGTGGCGGTTCGCGTACTTGTCTTTTTCCACATATGGAGTAAGGTCTTCGATCATGGCGTTCATAACGTCATACGAGACCGGAAACTTGAATTCGTATCTGCAGAAATTGTCTGTAAACAAGGCTTAGCCACCTGCCATTCTGCCTTCCTGCTCAGCGCGTAAAAGGCATATGCTGTATTCTAAAGGTAAATCACACCAAAGTCAACTAAAAAATTCAAGCCTCATTCTCCATTGCCATTATCAATTGTACCATGGCTTCTTTGTCTTCCTCTTTTTTCGCCAGCGAAGCCGAGTGAATGGCTAAGAATTTTGTTTTATAATGTTTGCCAGACTTCAAATTCATTTTTGTCTGCCAGCGAAGCCGGATAGATGACTAAGAATTTCGTGTGACCGAAATGCGAACTAATATAGTG
>JAEEGL014365068.1_pt1 | contig 21166 bp, 19 predicted proteins | sample 9134231 | NCBI WGS metagenome assembly JAEEGL01 (sample SAMN16246548, study PRJNA631951) | gut metagenome | biome: gut microbiome; feature: rumen; material: fiber-attached | host: Bos | place: Iran: Karaj | collected 2018-10 | reverse complement strand
AGGATAGCGGCGCTCCAGATAGTAGTCGCGATCCTCCTCGGGAATCTCCCAACCCTGCTTCGTTCCAGCCTGCAGAGCCTTAGCATCCTCTATCTTCTTGGGAACCCATATACGACCGTCGTTACGCAGCGACTCAGACATCAGCGTCAGCTTAGACTGCTTGTCACCATGAACGGGGATACAGGTGGGGTGAATCTGAACGTAAGAGGGGTTGGCGAAGAAAGCACCCTTGCGGTAGCACTGGACGGCAGCGGTGCAGTTACAACCCATAGCGTTGGTAGAGAGGAAATAGGTATTTCCGTATCCGCCAGTAGCGATGACCACGGCGTTGGCGCTGAAACGCTCCAGCTTACCGGTCGTCAGGTTCTTGGCGATGATACCACGGGCGCGGCCGTCGACGATGACCACATCCTCCATCTCGTAGCGGGTGAAGAGCTTCACCTTACCGGCATTTACCTGACAGCTCAGCGAGCTGTAGGCACCGAGCAGCAGCTGCTGGCCCGTCTGACCTTTGGCATAGAACGTACGGCTCACCTGGGCACCACCGAACGAACGGTTGGCCAGCATACCACCGTACTCACGAGCGAAGGGAACACCCTGAGCGACGCACTGGTCGATGATATTGTTTGACACCTCAGCCAGACGGTAGACGTTAGCCTCACGGGCACGGTAGTCACCACCCTTCACGGTGTCATAGAACAGACGGTAGACAGAGTCGCCATCATTCTGATAGCACTTGGCGGCGTTGATACCACCCTGGGCAGCGATAGAGTGAGCACGACGGGGAGAGTCCTGGATACAGAAATTGTACACGTTGAATCCCATCTCTGCGAGTGAAGCGGCTGCAGAAGCACCAGCCAGACCGGTACCAACCACGATGACATCGAGCTTCAGCTTGTTCTTCGGGTTGACAAGACGCTGATGAGCCTTATATTCCTTCCATTTCTCAGGCACTGGTCCTGCAGGAATCTTTGAATCTAATACTTTTGCCATGATAATTTAATTTTCGATTTACGGATTTTCGATTTTCAATTGATTAGCAGCAACTGCTACCGCAGCAACTACCATCACAGAGTGAAGGTGCGCAGCCGAACCAGAATGCCAGTACGACTACGAGGAAGCAGAGCATGAGCAGCGTGACATAGATGAGACCGATGACCTTCCAGCGGCAGAACCAGGTCTTACCGTTCCAGCCAAGCGTCTGAAGAGCGCTCCAGAAGCCATGGGTCAGGTGGAACCAGATAGCAACGAGCCAAACGATGTAGAGCACGCTGAACACGGGGTTCGAGAACGTCTCCTCAATCCATCCGAAACCGTCGGTGGGACTGATGGCGGGCATGGCGCCGATGAGCTCTGCAAACATCATGTTGTACCAGAAGTTGTACAGGTGAAGCAGCAGACCGAGCAGGACGATGATGCCCAGCACGAGCATGTTCTTAGAAGCCCACTCCACCTTACCGGCGTTCACCGTCGTAGCAACCTCGTAGCGGTTCTCGCCACGTGCCGTACGGTTCTGCGCAGTCAGGATGAAAGCGTAGACAATGTGAATAACTGCCAAGGCAGCCAAGCCAAGTGTAGCTACAACAGCATACCAGTTGGCGCCCAGGAATTCGCAAATCATGTTGTAACCCTCTTTCGAGAAAAGCGCTACCACGTTCATGCAACCGTGAAAGGTCAGAAACAGAATCAGCGCAATGCCCGTTACAGACATTACAACTTTTCTACCAATTGATGAATTGATTAACCACATAAGTTGTTGAAATTTAATTATTTGAAGATTTTTGTATACTCATTATTAGGTATGCACACTACGATTTAGGGCACAAAGTTACTGAAAAAACATGAGAAACGCAAACGATTACGCCGAAAAAATCTCTATTTATACATTGTAAAGGTTACAAACCCCGTTGGCGGACGGCCTCGAACATCAAGATAGCCGCCGAAACGGAGACGTTCAGGGAGTCGACACGTCCGAGCATCGGAATGCGGATATGGGCATCGGCAGCCTGGCGCCACGCGTCAGTCAGTCCCGTCGCCTCCGTGCCCATGACGATGGCCGTGGCGCGTCGCATATTGGTGTCGTAGTAAAGCTCCGAGTCCTGGAGCTGGGCCGTCAGTATCTGGATGCCGTGAGCCTTAAGGAACGTGATACACGCCTCCGACGAACAGGCCACGCAAGGCACGCTGAACACCGCTCCCACCGAGGAGCGCACGAGATTCGGATTAAAAAGGTCTGTCAAGGGGTCGCAGACGATGACGGCATCCACGCCAGCAGCATCAGCGGAGCGGAGGATGGCACCGAGATTGCCGGGTTTCTCTACCCGTTCGACAACGACTATCAGCGGTCGCTCGGGTAGTAGCAGCTCTTCCAGCGTCAGCTGGCGCGTCCTCACCTCGGCAATCACCCCTTCGGTAGAGCCGCGATAGGCCACCTTCTCGTACACCTCTTTAGATATCTCATAGAGGCGCGTGTCGCTGGGCCACGACGGCAAGGGCTCCGTACCGTCTTCGACGGCAGGGCACCAAAACACCGTGTCAATGGTGAAACCCGTCTCGATGCAATGCATGAGCTCGCGACGTCCCTCAACCACAAACAGTCCCGACTGTCGGCGTTCCGACGACTTCTGCTGAAGGGCCTGCAGCCGTTTGATCTTCGGGTTCTGCGTGCTGGTGATCTTCTCTGGCATGCGAACCTATTATTCTATGCAATGCATCAGGAAGTCCACGGCACCATTGACACCGAACTTACGCACGTCGAGCGAGATGTCGTAGTTACAGGCATCCGTCCAGTCCCTGCCGGTGAAGGTCTTCGTGTAGAGCTCGCGGCTGTAGTCGTTGTCGACAATCATCGCGGCGGCGTCCTGCTCGTTGATGTCGTACTTCTCAGCGATACGGCGTTTCCGGCAGTCCAGACTCGAATGAACGAAAATCTTCAAGGCGTTGGGATGATCGGCAAAGATGTCGAAGCCGCAACGGCCGACGATGACACACGACTCCTCGGCAGCAATGCGCCGGATGGCATCGGCCTGTGCGCGGAACAGCTCATGACTCGTCTGGTCCTGCTCCTGGCCGTTGTACTCTGCCTTCGCCATGTAGTTACGATAGAAGTTCGTGAAGTCGTCGCGCCACAGCGGGTTGCGTGCGGCAATCTTCTCCACAGCATCCTCCACGGCGTTTACTCGCGTAGCCACCTCGTTCAGGATCTGCTTGTCAAGCAGCTTTACGCCCAGTCTCCGAGCCAGCTCTGCACCAATCTCATGGCCGCCTGTTCCGAACTGACGGCTAATCGTGATAACAAACTTATCCTCCTTGTTCATAGTCGAAATGTTTTTAAGGTTAGTTCTATGTGGCAAAGATAGGAATAATTTTTGACTTCTGCAAGGAAAACGGCAATTTTCTACCAACAAACGGCAATTATTTTTTCAGATACGCCGCACACATCTCCGCACAACGCTCGCCGTCAACACCTGCCGAGACGATGCCGCCGGCATATCCAGCCCCTTCGCCACAGGGGAAAAGCCCCTGCAGACGGGTATGCTGCAGCGTCAGCGGATCGCGGACAATACGGACAGGGGACGATGTACGCGTCTCCGTAGCGATAAGGACGGCCTCGTTGGTCAGGAAGCCGTGCGCCTGTTGTCCGAAAGTCTTAAAGCCCTCCTGCAGCCGACGGCCGATAGCTTTCGGCAGCCAGAAGTGGAGTGGCGACGACAGCAGCCCCGGGGCATACGAGCTCTTCGGCAGGTCATAGCTCAGGCGGTTGTTCACGAAGTCGGCCATCCTCTGTGCCGGTGCCGTCTGCTGCATATTTCCCTGCTGCCAGCAGAGACGCTCGAGTTTCTCTTGAAAGGCCATCATTTTCAGTTGACTTTTCTTTGAGTCGAGTGGACTGTTGTCAGGCGCAGCCAATTGTCCATTATCCATTATCAATTGTCCATCGTCCAAGTCTTCCGGACGAATCTCAACGACCATGCCGGAGTTCGACCATTGCGTGCCGCGGCTGGCGGGACTCATGCCGTTGACGACGATCTGTTCCGGTCCTGTGGCGGCTGGAATGACGAAGCCGCCGGGACACATACAGAAGGAGTAAACGCCCCGTCCTTCTACTTGTGTCACGAAGCTGTATTCCGCTGCAGGTAAGTACTTTCCGCGTCCTTGCTTCGAGTGATACTGTATCTGGTCTATCAGTTGCGAAGGATGCTCCAAACGGACGCCCACAGCGATGCCCTTCGCCTCGATTTCCACCTTCGCCTCAGCCAGGTAACGGTAGACGTCACGCGCAGAATGGCCAGTGGCCAGAATGACGGGACCACGGTATTCCTTGTCGCCAGCCAAACAGCCAACTACGGCGTCTTCCGAAATAATCAACTGCGTCATCCTTGTCTGAAAGTGCACCTCACCGCCACAGCGAAGGATGGTGTTACGCATATTCTCGATGACCTTGGGCAGACGGTCGGTACCAATGTGGGGATGGGCATCGGCGAGGATAGCCGTCGAGGCCCCGTGCTGACAGAACACGTTCAGGATCTTCTCAATGTTACCGCGCTTCTTCGAGCGGGTGTAGAGTTTGCCGTCGGAGTAGGCGCCTGCCCCACCCTCGCCGAAGCAGTAATTACTCTCAGGGTCCACCTGCTGTGTACGGCCGATGGCCGCCAAGTCCTTCTTACGCTCATGGACGTCCTTGCCACGTTCCAGAACAATGGGACGCAGTCCAAGTTCTATCAGCCGCAAGGCAGCAAACAGTCCTCCGGGGCCGGCGCCGACAACGATGACCTGTGGCTGGCCGCTGACGTCAGGATAGTCCGTATGGCGGTATTCGTCATCGGTAGCTGGCTCGTTGACGTAAGCCCGCACCTTCAGGTTGACGAAGATGGTGCGCTGGCGGGCGTCGATGCTGCGTTTCAGGATACGAATAGCGGTCAGCGTGCGGACATCATATCCGTACTCATCGGCGATGTAGGCTTTCAGGGCCTGTTCGTTCGCAGCCACCTGGGGCAGTACCCGAAGCTGATATTCCTGGATCATGTCAACAGCTATTGATAGATATATAGGTAGTAGACGACGGCCAGCACCACGACGAGCACCAGCAGCACGACAGACTTGATCATGCACGAGGCCACCTTCTTGACAATCAGGAAGGCCACGATGATGGCTACCAATGCAAAGAGATAATATCCGATATTGCTTTCCATAATCTTATTTGAACAGACGTTTGAACGGTGTGGGTACGGGCGTCTCGAACTCCATGGGCTCGCCGGTCACAGGGTGCGTGAAACAGAGTAGCCAGGCATGTAGGCAAAGACGATGGAGGGGGTCGTCGCCGTTGCCATATTTCGGGTCGCCGCAGACGGGATGGCCCATGTCAGCAGAGTGGACGCGGATCTGGTTCTTACGTCCCGTCTCCAGTTTGAACTCCACCAGCGAGTGGTCGGTGGTACGATCCAGCACATGCCAGTGGGTGATGGCCAGCTTGCCGCCATTGTCGACGGGCGAGGAATAGGTGATGTAGGCTTTGTTGTCCTTCAGCCAGTTCTCGATGGTACCCTCGTCTTCAACAATCTCGCCCGAGCATACTGCCACATAGCGGCGGTCGTAGACGATGTTGTGCCAGTTGTGCTCGAGTATCTGTTCCGTCTCCATGTCCTTGGCATAGACCATCAGACCGCTGGTGTCACGGTCCAGACGGTGCACAACGTGGGCCGTACACTTCTGGCGCGACTTCTTGAAGTAGTCGTCGAGCACCGACTTGACGTTCAGCGACGAGTGTCCGGCAGCCATCGACAGGATGCCCTCAGCCTTCTCGATGACAATGAGGTAGCGGTCCTCATAGACGATTTTCACATAGCGGCTCTTGAAGCCCTGCTGGTTACGTTTCGTCTTCGACACCGCCACCTTCATGCCCGGCTCCAGGGGGAAGTCAAACTGGCTGACGGTCTTGCCGTTGACCTTCACACCGCGGCCCTGAAGGGTCGCCTTGATCTTGGTCTTCGTCTGCTGAACGTTCTGTAACAGCCACTCCAACAGCGGCATGGCCTCACGGACGGTGTAGTGTTCGTACTCACCGCCACGGTTAAATCCTGTGTTGAATCTCATATCTCATTATTCGTTTTTCATTTTGTCGTTAGGCCGAAGGGCGCCTCACCTCACCGTCATGTGATAGCAACCCTGCTTCACCTCGTACTTGATGTAGCAGCGCCCCTGCTCACGCATATCGCGGAGCACCTCCGAGAGCACGTATTTCAGCGAGTCGTTTCGCACTTCGCGACGACGGGGGCCATTAGGATCTTCCACGGTCTTATAACGGTTGTAACAGATGTCGAAGGTGGTGCCGTAAAGATGGCAGGACTTCTCGGTGGCGTTACCGTTGAAGCGGCGCAGACGGGCCACATCCTCCTCCGTACGCAGCACGCTGGTGACGATGAAGCGATGCAGGGGCACGCCCTTCACGTAGAGACTGTCGAAGAACGCCTGCCCGATGTCCTGCAGCAGGACGGCGGCACGTGGTACCAGGTACGGGATGCTCTGGCGCAGAGGGTCTACATGATAATAAGGCGAAGCGGCGATGTACACCAGCTCTTTCTTGCGTGCTTCGGCATCAGCGCGGTTCTTCACCGGCGTCACGCCCCACCGCTCTGCCGCTGTCAGCTGTAGATCGTTGGTGTCAGGGAAGCAGGTCTTGAAGTTTGGCACACTCAGGATGCGATGTGGCTTGAAGGTTGCGTCGCTGACAGGAAGTGACGTTGCACGACTTACAGGAAGCGCGGTCACATCACTTACAGGAAGTGAGTCAGCCGCCTCTGCAACAGCCGTTTCACTCATGCCGGAAGCCACCGAAGGGAACAGCAGTCGCACGCCAGCCAACAGCAGAACGGTCAGTATAAAGCCTTGCAAATATGTTTTTTTTGTCAGTTTCATCTAAAAATTTCCAAATTGTGGTGCAAAGATACGAAACTTTTCGTAACTTTGCAAGCAAATTTGAAAATTGTACAATTTTGATAGAGAAGCATATCGTATTAGAGGACATTGACCCTGTGGTGTTCTACGGCGTCGGCAACGAGCATCTGCAGATGATTCGCTCGCTATTCCCCAAGCTCCGGGTGGTGGCGCGCGACAACGTCATCCGCGTGCTCGGCGACGAGGAGCAGATGGCCATGTTCGAGGAGAACGTCGAGGCCATGCGCCGCCATATCCTGAAGTTCAACGCCATCAAGGAGGAGGACATTCTCGACATCGTGAAGGGCGGTCGACAGAAGGATGTGCCCGAGGACGTAGTGGTCTACACGATGTCTGGCCGTCCCATCAAGGCACGCTCGGAGAACCAGCAGCGGCTCATCGAGGCATACCAACAGAACGATATGGTGTTCGCCGTCGGCCCTGCCGGCACGGGCAAGACCTACCTGTCGATAGCCCTCGCCGTGAAAGCGCTGAAGGACAAGACGGCGAAAAAGATCATCCTCTCGCGCCCTGCCGTCGAAGCTGGCGAGAAGCTGGGCTTTCTGCCCGGCGACATGAAGGACAAGATAGACCCCTACCTCCAGCCGCTCTACGACGCCCTGGAGGATATGCTGCCGCAGGTGAAGCTGCAGGACATGATGGAGAAGCACATCATCCAGATAGCACCGCTGGCCTTCATGCGCGGCCGCACGCTCAGCGACGCTGTGGTCATCCTCGACGAGGCCCAGAACACCACGCCGGCACAGATCCGGATGTTCCTCACCCGCATGGGCTGGAACACGAAGATGGTTATCACCGGCGACATGACGCAAATAGACCTGCCGCGCACGCAGAAGAGCGGTCTCGTTGAGGCCCTCCATATATTAAATAATGTGGAAGGCATCGGCATCGTCCATCTGGACCGCCGCGACATCGTGCGCCACAAACTGGTAACGAGAATTGTAAACGCATACGAAAAATACGATGAAAGCATTAACAAAGACGGACTTTAAGTTCGAAGGACAGAAAAGCGTGTACCACGGAAAGGTACGCGACGTGTATAACATCAACGACGACCTGATGGTGATGGTCGCCACCGACCGCATCTCGGCGTTCGACGTGGTACTGCCGAAGGGAATCCCCTTCAAGGGTCAGGTGCTGAACCAGATTGCCGCGAAGTTCCTGGATGCCACCACCGACATCTGCCCGAACTGGAAGCTGGCAACGCCCGACCCCATGGTGACCGTCGGTCTGAAGTGCGAGGGGTTCCGCGTGGAGATGATTATCCGCAGCATCCTCACCGGCTCGGCCTGGCGTGAGTACAAGAACGGCTGCCGTGAGCTCTGCGGCGTGAAGCTGCCCGACGGCATGAAGGAGAACGAGCGTTTCCCCGCGCCCATCATCACCCCGACGACCAAGGCCGACGAGGGTCACGACATGAACATCTCCAAAGAAGAGATCATCGCACAGGGTCTGGTGTCGGCCGAGGACTACGCCATCATGGAGGACTATACCCGCAAGATTTTCGCCCGCGGTCAGGAGATTGCCGCCAAGCGCGGCCTCATCCTTGTCGACACGAAGTACGAGTTCGGCAAGCGCGACGGTAAGGTGTACCTCATCGACGAGATCCACACCCCCGACTCCAGCCGCTACTTCTATGCAGACGGCTACGAGGAGAAACTGGCCAAGGGCGAGCCCCAGCGCCAGCTGTCGAAGGAGTTCGTCCGCCAGTGGCTCATCGAGCACGACTTCATGAACGAGCCCGGACAGGTGATGCCCGAGATTACCGACGAATACGCCGAGAGCGTCAGCGAGCGCTACATCGAGCTCTACGAGCACATCGTCGGCGAGAAGTTTGACAAGGCTGCTGAGGAAGGCGACATCGCTGCCCGTATCGAGAAGAACGTCACCGAGTGGCTTAAGAATCGCTAAACAAGTGTGCTTGGCGGTTTTGCCGCCAAAATGACAAATATGTAAATATGTACCAGCAGGAGAGGATAAAACCCTACAATGACGGGGCAAAAGCCGCGCAGGTGGAGCAAATGTTCGACAACATCGCCCCCACCTACGACACGCTGAACCACCGTCTCTCCTGGGACATCGATAGACGCTGGCGCCGCAAGGCCATCAGGGAGCTGGTGCCCTACGCCCCCCAGACGGTGCTCGACATCGCCACAGGCACGGGCGACTTCGCTATCCTCTCGGCACAGATGCTACAGCCCCGGCAGCTCGTCGGAGCCGACATCAGCGAGGGGATGATGGAAATAGGCCGCAAGAAGGTGAAGGAACTGGGACTCGACGGCGTCATCACGTTCGCCAAGGAGGACTGCGAACAGTTGTCCTTCGCCGACGACACGTTCGACGCGGTGACGGCAGCTTTCGGCATCCGCAACTTCGCCCACCTAGACAAAGGACTGCGCGAGATGTGCCGTGTGCTGCGCCCCGGTGGTCACCTGAGTATCGTCGAGCTAACGACACCGCCGCGGTTCCCGATGAAGCAGCTGTTCTGGGTCTACTCCCACGTGGTGCTGCCCGTCTACGGACGCCTCGTGTCGAAAGACCGCAGCGCCTACACCTACCTGCGGCGCACCATCGAAGCCTTCCCGCAAGGCGAGACAATGATGACCATCCTGCAGAAAGCCGGATTCCGCGAGACCGCCTTCCAGCGCCTCACCTTCGGCATCTGCACACTGTATACAGCAACAAAATAGCATACGATTATGGATAAGTACGGACTTATAGGCTACCCGCTGGGACACTCGTTCTCCATCAGCTACTTCAACCAGAAGTTTGCCGATGAGGGCATCAACGCCAAGTACGAGAACTTCGAAATCTCCAGCATCGACCAACTGGAGGAGGTGCTGGCCATGAACCCGGAGCTGAAGGGGCTCAACGTCACCATTCCCTACAAAGAGAAGGTGATGCCCTTCCTCGACAGCATCTCGCCGGAGGCACAGGCCATCGGCGCCGTCAACGTCATCAAGGTCACCCACGAAGGCAACAGCGTCAAGCTGAAGGGCTACAACAGCGATGTCATCGGCTTCACACAGAGCATTGAGCCGATGCTCGACGCGAAGTGGCACAAGAAGGCTCTCGTGCTGGGTACCGGCGGCGCCTCGAAAGCCATCACCTACGGTCTGAAGTCGCTGGGGCTGGAGCCCGTCTACGTCAGCCGTTACCAGCGTCCAGACACTATCCAGTACGAGCAGATCACGCCCGAGGTCATCAAGGAGTACAACGTCATCGTGAACTGCACGCCCGTAGGTATGTATCCCCACACCGAGGAGTGTCCGCTCCTGCCTTACGAGGCCATGGACAGCCACACCATCCTCTACGACCTGATCTACAACCCCGACGAGACGCTGTTCATGAAACGCGGTCTCGAACATGGTGCCCAGGTGAAAAACGGCCTGGAGATGCTCCTGTTACAGGCCTTCGCCTCGTGGGAATTCTGGCACGGTAAATAAATAGAATAGGAAAGAGTCATGACGACACTGACAGAGAGAATCAACACGCTCACCCGCGACTACAATATGCGCATCGGGGCGATGGACTCCACGTTCAAGCTGGAGAGCTCGACGCTGCGCCGTTCGGATAAGCGTAAGCTGAAGCGCGACTACTCCAACCGCTACTACGACTTGGCCAAGGAATACAAGACGGAGCGCAGCCAGCTGTTCGATGACTATGCCAAGGAGCACCCTGAGTGGATCAAGTCACGACGCCTGTGGGGTTGGATCTTTGCCATCGGCGCCGTGCTCGCCGTCGTGTGCTGCGGTGCCTCGATGCCCAGCGACGACACGCCCCAGCCTGCTGTGGTCTCGAGACTGGCGGAAAACGCTGAGGAGGTCTACTGGAATGCGGACAACATCCCCATCCCCTACCTACAGGACTCCACGCAGTACGTCTCCAATCCTGACCACGTTCTGTCGCAGGAGACTGTCGACGAGATAAACGTCAACATGAAGCGTATCGAGCAAGACTTTGACATACAGTCTGTTGTCATCGTTGTCAACCATGTTGAGAATGACGACCCGTTCCGTCTGGCACAGGACGTCGGCAACCGCTACGGCGTGGGGCGAAATGACCGTGGACTGGTTATCGTCGTGGGATACGGTGACCACAAGATCAACATCTCGCCAGGTCGTGCTCTGGAAGGCGACCTCACCGATGCCGAGTGCCGACAGCTGCAGCAGCAGTATGTCATCCCCGGTATGAAGGCCGAGATGCCCGACTCCGCCATGATGTATCTGGCTGAAGCGCTCTATGCCCACTTCAAGGGCAAGGAGATGCCACAGATGTCGTCATTGCTCAACTCCGGCGACGACGACTCAGCTATCTTCGGCAGCATCGGTCTATGCACGTGCTTCCTCATCGGATGGTTCATCTTCTTCATCTATAAGAATAAGGAGTACCACTGGATAGCGTCATCGTCGCTCCTCAGCCTGGCAGCCAACCCGTTCGTCGAGGTGGTAGTCAGCAGCGGAGGAGGCGGTTTCCATAGTAGTGGCGGCTTCGGCGGTGGCGGCGGAGGCGGAGGCTTCGGCGGAGGCAGCTTCGGAGGCGGCAGCTTCGGAGGCGGCGGTGCAACGTCGAGCTGGTAACGGAACAATGGAATAACGGAATAACGAAACAATAAACAACAATCATCATGAAACTTACTAAAGGAACCATCGGAATTATCGCAGCTGTGGTCGTCATCGCCATGTGGGCTGCAAGTGCTTACAACTCAATGGTGGGTGAGCAGGAGAAGGCAACCACCGCTCTGGCTAACGTGCAGTCGGCCTACCAGCGCCGTGCAGACCTCATCCCCAACCTTGTAGAAGTGGTGAAAGGCTATGCTGAGCATGAGAAGGGAACCTTCGAGGCTGTCGTCAACGCTCGTGCCAAGGCTACGCAGATTACCCTCGATCCCACGAACCTCACCCCCGAGAAACTCCAGGAGTACCAGCAGGCACAGGGCGAGCTGGGCGCTGCCCTCGGCCGACTGATTGCCGTGCAGGAGAATTATCCCGACCTGAAGGCCAACGAGAACTTCAAGGACCTGCAGGTGCAGCTGGAGGGGACGGAGAACCGCATCAACGAGGCCCGCAACACCTTCAACAAGGTTGTCCAGGACTACAACGTCGTCATCCGCTCGTTCCCCAAGAACATCCTTGCCGGCCTCTTTGGTTTCGACAAGATGACCAAGTTTGAGGCAGAAGCAGGCGCTGAGAAAGCGCCTAAAGTACAATTTTAGTCACGTATGTTGCTGTACCACAGTAACAAGCAGAACAAGAAGGAAATGAACAACCGTTATATGCAACGTGGCGTATCGGCCGCAAAGGAAGATGTCCACGCCGCTATCAAGAACATCGACAAGGGACTGTTCCCGCAGGCCTTCTGCAAGATCATCCCCGACATCCTCGGCGGCGACCCGGAGTATTGCAACATCATGCACGCCGACGGCGCCGGCACGAAGTCGAGCCTGGCCTATATGTATTGGAAGGAGACTGGTGATCTCAGCGTATGGAAAGGCATCGCACAGGACGCCATCGTCATGAATACCGATGACTTGCTCTGCGTCGGCGCCACGGACAACATCCTAGTCTCTAGCACCATCGGCCGCAACAAGTTGCTCGTCCCCGGCGAGGTCATCTCAGCCATCATCAACGGCACCGACGAGCTACTCCAGGAGCTGCGCGACATGGGCGTGGGCATCTGGCCTACGGGCGGCGAAACGGCCGACGTGGGCGACCTCGTGCGTACCATCATCGTCGACAGCACCGTCACCTGCCGCATGAAGCGTGCCGACGTCATCGACAATGCGAACATCCGCCCCGGCGACGTCATCGTCGGTCTCTCGTCGACTGGACAGGCCACCTACGAGAAGCGTTACAACGGCGGTATGGGCTCCAACGGCCTTACCTCCGCACGCCATGATGTCTTCGCGAAGTATTTGGCAGAGAAATACCCCGAGAGTTTCGACCATGCCGTTCCCGACGACCTTGTCTACAGCGGTAAGTACAAGCTTACTGATGGTGTCAACGGCTCCCCCGTCGATGCTGGACAGCTCGTACTCTCCCCCACCCGCACCTATGCGCCCGTCATCAAGCGCCTGCTCGACGAATTGCGCCCCGAGGTCCACGGCATGGTCCACTGCACCGGCGGCGCCCAAACCAAAGTGCTACACTTCGTCGGTGAGAATTGCCGCGTCGTCAAGGACAATATGTTCCCCGTGCCGCCGCTGTTCCGTGCCATCCACGATTGCTCCGGCACCGACTGGCGCGAGATGTACCAGGTGTTCAACATGGGTCACCGCATGGAGATCTATGTCCGTCCCGAAGTGGCCGACAAGGTCATCGCCCTGTCGCAGTCGTTCAACATCGACGCCCAGGTCGTTGGCCACATCGAGGAAGGCCCGCGCTCGCTGACCATCAAGAGCGAGTTTGGCGAGTTCAACTACTAAATCTTCTAACATTTGAGAATCTGAGAATTAAATATTCCGTAAACAAGAAAAGCAATGAAAAATTTAGACTGGAGTAGTCTGTCGTTCGGTTACATGAAGACCGACTACAATGTCCGCTGCTATTATCGCGACGGCAAATGGGGCGAGATTGAAGTCTGCTCCGACGAGTATCTGAAACTGCACATGGCCGCTACCTGCCTGCACTACGGTCAGGAGGCATTCGAGGGCCTGAAGGCTTACCGCTGTCCCGACGGCAAGGTGCGTGTGTTCCGTGTCGACGAGAACGCCGCCCGTCTGCAGTCCACCTGCCGCGGCATCATGATGCCCGAGGTCAGCACCGAGCTGTTCACCGAGATGGTGAAGAAGGTGGTACGCCTGAACCAGGAGTGGATTCCCACCTACGAGAGCGGCGCCACACTCTACATCCGTCCGCTGCTCATCGGTACCAGCGCACAGGTAGGTGTACACCCCTCGAAGGAGTACTGCTTCCTGATTTTCGTCACGCCCGTAGGCCCGTACTTCAAGGGTGGCTTCGCCGCTAACCCCTACGTCATCATCCGTGACTTCGACCGTTCGGCACCTCTCGGCACAGGTAAGTACAAGGTCGGTGGCAACTACGCCGCCAGCCTCTTCGCCAACAACCTGGCTCACGAGAAGGGTTACGCTTGCGAGTTCTACCTCGACGCCAAGGAGAAGAAGTACATGGACGAGTGCGGTGCCGCCAACTTCTTCGGTATCAAGGACAACACCTACGTCACACCGAAGTCCACCTCTATCCTCCCCTCCATCACCAACAAGAGTCTGATGCAGGTGGCCGAGGATCTGGGTATGAAAGTGGAGCGCCGCCCGATTCCCGAAGAGGAGCTGGAGACTTTCGAGGAGGCAGGTGCCTGCGGTACCGCCGCCGTCATCAGCCCCATCTCGTACATCGACGATCTCGACACTGGCAAGCGCTACTCCTTCGGCGAGAAGCCTGGCCCCATGTCAAAGAAGCTGTTCGACACGCTCCGTGGCATCCAGTATGGTGAGATTGAGGACAAGCACGGTTGGACAACCGTCGTCATCGAGTAACCTCCTCCTTAGCTGAATATTTATCCGCATATTTATGTGTAATAAGGTGACCTTTAGCCCGCTAAAGGTCATCTTTTCGTTTCTAAAGACCACCTTTTCGCGGCTAAAGGTTACCTTTTCAGAGCCAAAAGTTACCCCTTTTAGGCTGCAGGGTCACAAGCCTCTAGCGCATCCTCACTTCTCTACCCAGATGCGGGCATCGACGGCGACGACATCGTTGGCATCGGCAAGCAAAGGGTTGATGTCTATCTCCTTGATCTCGGTGGCAAAGCGCAGGAGGGTACTCAGTCGCACGATGATCTCCATGAACTTGCGCTCATCGATACCCTGCTGTCCGCGCGTACCTTTCAATATCTTGTAGCCACGCAGGGAGTGTATCATGGAGTGCGCCTCGCCATAGCTCAGCGGTGCAAGACCTGACGAAACGTCGCGCAGCACCTCGACGAAGATGCCACCCAAACCGCAGAGCACAACGTGTCCGAAGCGCTCCTCGTACTTGGCACCGATGAAGAGCTCCGTGCCACGGATCATCTTCTGCACCATCACGGCCGTGACATCGGGGAGCTGCATCATGCGGTCGAACTCTGCCACCAGCACCTCCTTGGAACGGATGTTCAATGACACGCCGCCTACATCGCTCTTGTGGACGGGACCCACGACTTTGGCCACGACAGGGAATCCGACCTTCTCGGCAAAGGCCGAGAGTTCTTCCTTTGAGGTGGAGACAAGTTCGGGTACCAGCGGTATGCCGGCACAGGACAGAATCTGACGCACGAGGTCGGGCGACAGGTAGCCGCTCTCCTTGATGCCGCTGATGAGCTTATGCAGTCGCGGGATGTCGGTGCCGTAGAGCTCCACCTCGAAAGGAGCGGGCTCCGGTGTCTTCATAATCTGCGTCAGAGCGGTGGCCAGCGTCACCTCGTCGCAGAAGTTCACATGGCCGCGTTTCAGGAACTCTTGAACCTCAGCTCCAGCGGTGCTGACACTGGGCAGTATGGGGAAGATGGGCTTCCGGCACTCACGGATCTTCTTGTCGAGCACGTCGTAGACCTCGAAGATCTTCACCAGTCCGGGTGTGCCGAAAATGACCATGATGACATCAATATCGTCCATCTGCTCGCAATAGTCGATGGCTATCCCCAGATGCTCGGCCGTGCCCGTTGCCAGAATGTCGATGGGGTTGGCCACACTACTACCCGGCAGCAGCCTCGACTTCAGCTCGTCGGCCATGGCTCCCGTGATTGGCGGCACCTGCATTCCACCTTTCGACAGAGCATCGGTCAGCATGACGCCCGGGCCGCCAGCGTGGGTAATGATGGCGACTCTTAATGGAGAACTGAGAGGTGAGAACTGAGAGAGTCCTCCGTTCTCAGTTATCTTGAAGATGCACCCCACGGTGGTCAGTTCCTCGCGACTGAAACAGCGCACGATGCCGGCCTTGCGGAACAGGGCCTCGACGGCAGAGTCGCTGCTGGCGATGGCGCCCGTATGACTTGAGGCGGCGCGACTGCCGCTCTCGCTGGAGCCCGCCTTGATAGCGGCTATGCGACAGCCCTTGCGGATGAGCGACGTAGCGTGATAGAGCAGTTTGTCGGGGTCGGCGATATTCTCGATGTAAAGCAACTTCACCATGGAGTCGTGCTCAGGGTCGAAGTGCTTGTCCATATATTCCAGGACGCTCTCGATGCCTATCTGACGACCATTACCTATCGACCAGACGCTGTTGAACTGCAAGCCCTTGCTGACGGCACTCTCCAGAATAAAGACGGCTGTCGCACCGCTACCCGAGATGAAGTCAACACCCTTGGGGTTCAGTTGCGGTATAGGCTTTGTGAAAACGGAGTGATGCCAGCGCGTCAGCAGGCCTATGCAGTTGGGGCCTATCAGCGCACAGCCATAACGTTCGCAGGTGTCCAATATACGCTGCTCGAGCAACGCCCCCTCATGGGTCTCCTCGCCGAAACCGGCCGAGATGATGATGAACGCGCGCACCTGCTTCTCAGCCGCCAGGAGCTCCACATAGTCAGGACAAAAGCGTGCGGCCACCACCAGAATGGCAAGGTCCGTCGGCGGCAGCTCCTTGACGTCGTGGAACGCCTTGATACCCTGCACCTCGTCCTCCTTGGGGTTAACGACCCGCAGCGTACCCTCATAACCGCCGGTAATGAGATTACGTACGACGGCGCCGCCGGGTTTGTGTGTATTGTTACTGCCGCCTATCACGACAATACTCTGCGGCTCTAAAAGTTGCTTGTTAATCATAGGTTCGTAGGGATTATGTGTCATTTGATGTTGCAAAAATACCACATTTTGCGCAGCCCACCAATTCTTTCGGCGTGTTTTTCTGTTTTTTATGAAGAAAAATGACGGTACGGACATTCTTTTCTGTCATTTATTTGGTCATAAGCAGAAAAAAGTGTACTTTTGCACCGAAGGGAAACTTAAAACAAGAAACGAATACGAAAACAAAAAACGAAAAATGATTTGGAATCCTAACAAAGAGTGTATGAGCCGCGATGAGATGAGCGCGCTCCAGGGCAAACGTCTCCACAAGATTGTGGAATACGTCTACCACAATGTTCCCTTCTACCGTAACAAACTGCAAGCTATGGACATCCGTCCGGATGACATCCAGACGATAGAAGACATCAAGAAACTGCCGTTCACGACGAAGAAGGACCTGCGCGACAACTACCCATTCGGTCTGCAGGCCGCTCCGCAGAGCGAGATTATCCGTGTACACGCCTCGAGCGGCACCACGGGCAACCCCACCATCGTAGGCTACACGCGCAAAGACATCGGTGTATGGAGCGAGACGATGGCGCGCTGTCTGACAGCCTATGGCGTCACACGTGACGACATCTTCTCCGTGGCCTACGGCTACGGCCTGTTCACGGGCGGACTGGGTGCCCACTATGGTGTGGAGCACCTCGGCGCCAGCGTCATCCCCGCCGGTACAGGCAACACGGAGAAGCACTTGAAGCTGATTCGCGACCTCGGCATCACCGGTCTAGCCTGTACGCCGTCGTACGCCTTGTACTTGGCCGAGACAATGGAGAAGCTGGGTATCCGCAAGGAGGACATCAAACTGCGTATCGGTGCCTTTGGCGCTGAGCCATGGACGGAGAAGATGCGTCAGGAGATTGAGGAACGGCTGGGTCTGAAGGGCTATAACATCTACGGCCTCAGCGAGGTCATGGGCCCGAGCGTCAGCTACGAGTGCCAGCTGCAGCACGGTTCGCATATCAACGAAGACCACTTCTATCCTGAGATTATCAACCCCACGACGCTGGAGTCGCTGCCCGCAGGACAGACCGGTGAGCTGGTGTTCACCACGCTGACGAAGGAGGGTATGCCCGTCATCCGCTACCGCACACGCGACCTCTGCTCGCTGCTGCCCGGCGTCTGCGACTGCGGTCGCACCAACGTGCGCATGGGTCGCATCGAGGGCCGTTCGGACGATATGCTCATCATCCGCGGTATCAACGTGTTCCCGTCGCAGGTGGAGAGCGTCGTGCTCTCGATGCCGGAGTTTGCCCCGCACTACCTGCTCGTCGTCGACCGTGTGAACAACCTCGACACCTTGCAGGTTCAGGTGGAGATCCGCCAGGAGTACTTCACCGGCACCTTCGACACGCCCGCTGCCGTCGATGCTCTGGAGAAGAAACTCGCCTCGAAGCTGAAGAGCGTACTCAGCATCTCGGCCAAGGTGCAGCTGAAGGCTCCCGGCACCATCGAGCGCTCGCAAGGCAAGAGTGCCCATGTCGTAGACAATCGTAAACTATAAATAACACTATGGACAATTCATCTAAGTATTTCAACCCTGAACGCGAGACCATGACACGCGAACAGATTGAGGCATACCAGCTGGAACGCCTCAAGGAGACTGTCCGCCACTGCATGAACAACCCGTTCTACCAGAAAAAATTCAAGGAGGCCGGCATCACGCCCGATGACATCCAGACGCTGGCCGATGTGCGCAAGATTCCCTTCACGACGAAGCAGGACTTGCGCGAGACCTACCCCTTCGGCATGGCATGTGTACCTCTGAAAGACTGTGTGCGCCTGCACTCGTCAAGTGGTACCACGGGCAACCCCACCGTCATCCTCCACACAAAGAAGGACCTCGACGAGTGGGCCAACCAGGTGGCACGAAACCTCTGGATGGTAGGCCTGCGTCCCGACGATGTGTTCCAGAACTCCTCCGGCTACGGTATGTTCACCGGCGGCCTCGGCTTCCAATATGGTGCCGAGAAGCTGGGAATGCTCACCGTGCCCGCTGCTGCCGGTAACTCGCTGCGCCAGATCAAGTTCATCAAGGACTTCGGAACAACGGCCATCCACGCCATCCCCTCATACGTCACACGACTCTACGAAGTGATGAAACAGGAGGGTGTAGACCCCCGCCGCGACACTAAGCTGAAGGTGCTGGCCATCGGTGCCGAGCCCCACAGCGAGGAACAGCGCAAGCGCATCGAGGACATGCTCGGTGTGAAGGCCTACAACTCCTTCGGTATGTCGGAGATGTGCGGTCCCGGTGTGGGCTTCGAGTGCCCGGAGCAGAACGGTCTGCACTTCTGGGAGGACTACTACATCGTCGAGATTGTTGACCCCGAGACTCTGGAGCCCGTTCCCGACGGCGAGATTGGCGAGCTGGTGCTCACGTCGCTCTGCCGCGAGGCCATGCCGCTGCTGCGCTACCGCACGCGTGACCTGACCCGTATCCTGGGTCGTGGCTGCCCCTGTGGTCGCAACCATGTTCGCGTAGACCGTATGCGCGGCCGTTCGGACGATATGATTGTGCTCCGCGGCGTCAACATCTTCCCCATCCAGATTGAGAAGATCCTCATGAAGTTCCCCGAGGTGGGCACCAACTATCTCATCACGCTGACCACCGAGGACAACAACGACCAGATGACCGTCGAGGTCGAGCTCAACGAGGGTACCGACGACTACGCTAAGCTGCAGGAGCTGGCAGGCGAGCTGCGCCACCAGATAGGTGACGAGATCCTGCTGAAGCCACGCATCCGTCTCGTCTCGAAGGGCACGCTACCCGTCAGCGAGGGCAAGGCCGTCCGCGTCGTCGACAAGCGCAAGGTTTACCAATAACTTCGTCGTTATAACGACAAAACGAAATAACGTAATAACGAAATAACGACAAAACGTAATAACGAAATATCGAAAACTATGACTATCAATCAATTATCCATTTTCATCGAGAACCGTTCGGGTACACTCATTAAGGTGCTCAACGTGCTGAAACAAGCAGGTATACAAATCATCGCTTCGACCATCGCCGACACGGCCGAGTACGGCATCTACCGTCTCATCTGCTCGGAGCCGAAGCGTGCTTACGAGGAGCTGAAGAAGGCTGGCGTGGCCGTCGCCGAGAGCGACGTCTTCGCCCTGGAGCTCGACGATGAGCCCGGACGTGCCGCCGACGCCATCGCCACCTTCAGCGAGGCAGGCATCAGCATTGCCTATATGTACACCTTCCTCCTCAGGGGCAAGGGCATCCTCGTGTTCCGTACCGACAATGCCGAACTGGCTCGTGAAACCATCTTGAAGAACAACCTGAAGTTCATTGCCGAGGAGAACCTGACAGCCTGGACGTAAGAACGGCTTTGGAGCTGTCCCTGACAGCACATTATTATAGAAGAAATCCCGCCCTCGGATGTGAGGACGGGATTTCTTTCTGTACAAGGATAACGACTACTCGCCGTTATCCAGTAGGATTTTCATCATCTCGACAGCAGCCTTGGCGACGCTGGTGCCGGGGCCGAAGATGGCGGCAACGCCAGCCTTATAGAGGAAGTCGTAGTCCTGGGCGGGGATAACACCGCCGGCGATGACCATGATGTCCTCACGACCGAGCTTCTTCAGCTCCTCAATGAGCTGCGGGATAAGCGTCTTGTGACCGGCGGCGAGGGACGAAGCACCCACTACATGGACGTCGTTCTCAACGGCCTCGCGAGCAGCCTCGGCGGGCGTCTGGAAGAGCGGACCCATATCGACGTCAAAGCCACAGTCTGCGTAGCCGGTAGCTACAACCTTTGCACCACGGTCGTGACCGTCCTGACCCATCTTCGCGATGAAGATACGCGGGCGGCGACCCTCCTTTTGTGCGAACTCGTCAGTCAGCTTCTTGGCCAACTCGAAGTCGCTGTCGTTCTTTGATTCTGAACTGTACACGCCTGAAATTGTTCTGATTACTGCTTTGTAACGGCCCACGATCTCTTCGCAGGCATCGGAAATCTCGCCGAGGGTGCAGCGCAGTTGGGCGGCCTTGACGGCGAGGTCGAGGAGGTTGTTTTCACTCTTGCGACCCTCGTTGAAGTCGCGGACACAGTCGGTGATGGCCTTGAGGGCAGCCTGACAGGCGGCTTCGTCGCGGGTAGAGCGTACCTGCTTGAGGCTCTCCTCCTGCTGCTTGCGCACGGCGGTGTTGTCGACCTCGAGGATATCGATGGGATCCTCGTGCTCCAGGCGGTACTTGTTGGTACCGACGATGGTCTGAACGCCAGAGTCGATACGGGCCTGCGTGCGGGCAGCGGCCTCCTCAATACGCATCTTGGGCAGACCGGTCTCGATGGCCTTGGCCATACCGCCGAGCTTCTCAATCTCCTGGATGTGCTCCCAAGCCTTGTGCACCAGCTCGTTGGTCAGCGTCTCCCCATAGTAGGAACCAGCCCACGGGTCAATCTGTTTGCAGACCTT